>Ga0180009_10000051_pt1 | contig 212731 bp, 184 predicted proteins | sample OS_PC_MetaG_FD_123537 | JGI IMG/M metagenome (GOLD analysis project Ga0180009, IMG submission 123537) | Groundwater microbial communities from the Aspo Hard Rock Laboratory (HRL) deep subsurface site, Sweden - OS_PC_MetaG | ecosystem: Environmental > Aquatic > Deep subsurface > Groundwater...
CAGCCCAATTTCGAACGCGGTATAATTCCTTTGGGCGAGAGCGTGTTTTTCTCTTGTTGTTTGTCATAAACCAAGATTACCCGCTCTTCGCCCTTCTTGTCTACCCCTTTATGCACCAAAGCCCAATTAAACTAAAGTTAAACTTATTGTGAGTAAACTATTTATTCAGCATAATTATTAATGTTATAATCAGATAGATACTGTCCGAACTTGATATCTTGATCAACATCATTAGGTCGAATTAAAGTGATCTTTCAGCTTTTCACACCTGTGTTGACCAAGAAGACGATTCTTATATTCATAATCCTAACACGCAATAATTATCTGAGAGTGATATTTTCACACATCAGGAGTCCATGACAAAGGCAGCGAAGCAAGAAAAACCCCAAGAACAAAATATTGACCCTGAGGGCGAATCCATCATCGTTGAAACACCCCAAGATAATAAGTGCCGAGACATCGTCCACAACCATCCGGATTTAATTTGCAAATGGCTGCCGGATGGTACTTTGACCTTTGCGAATGAGGCATTTTGCTGCTATTTTGGAAAACCTGCTGAGGACCTGATTGGAAAAACCCGTTTGGATTGTATCCACCCAGAAGACCAGAATAAACTTGCTAAACATATCGCTAGGTTTTGTACAGACCAACCCCAGGCGATGATTGAACTCCGGATCGTCAATCCGGAGGGTAAAGTCCGCTGGCTCCAATGGATTGATAAATATACTGCAAATGAGAAAACCGGTCAGGTGGAATTCCTCTCAACAGGTCGTGATATTACTGCACGTAAAATGGCAGAGTTGGAACTAAATCGGAGGATGGAATTCGAACACCTGATCACGAATCTTTCGATTGATTTCATCAACCTCCCCCTCGACGATATTGACAATCACATTGATCATTTACTTGCTGAGATTGGCCAACTTGTTGATGTCGACCGCAGTTACGTGTTTCTATTTGACGAAGACAGCCAAACGCTCTCCAATACACATGAATGGTGCCGGGTGGGCATTGATCCTCAGATTGAAAATCTTCAAAACCTCTCTGTTGATTCACTGACGTGGTGGGTTTCAAGAATAAAGAATTTTGAAACCATTATCATTCCTAAAGTAAAAGACCTCCCAGATGAAGCAAGAGCTATAAAGGAATTATTACAGGAACAAGATATCCTTTCCGTCATTTGCGTTCCACTGATCTATGCAGGCAGCATATTAGGCTTTGTTGGGTTTGATTCCATAAGAGTTTTGAAAACCTGGGCAGAAGATGATGTAATGATTTTGCAAATTATCGGGAACCTTATTGGTAGCACCTTTATTCAGAAAAAACGCCAACAAGACACAAAACGGCGTGTCAGTTTTCTGGAACAGCTCAACCAACTCACACTGGCATCGATTAATGCAAACAGCGTCGATGATATGCTGAATGTTGTGGTTGATCAGATCGGAAACCTGATTGGCGCAAGCGGGTGCTACATTACCCTTTGGGATGAAAAGACTAAACAGGTTCGCCCAGTTATAGCCTCTAAACATCTTTCAGAAAATTATCGTAAAACAGTGGTTAATTCAGGCGAAGTTTCGATGACCGCCAGTGTACTTAATGCCGGACGGGCACTTGTTGCAGAAGACGTACACAACTCACCTTATATAAGCCCAAGGGCAGCAAATTTATTCCTTACAAAATCCATGTTAGGCGTTCCACTGATTGCCGAAGGTAATAAACTCGGAGCAGTCCTTCTCTCATATGAAGAAACACACCATTTCACTGAGAAAGAAATAGTTTTAGCTTATCAAGCCGCGTCCCAGATTTCCCAGGCATTATTAAGACTCCGCTTACTTGAACAGGCGCAGATATCCGCCAGGGAAGCAGAGACCTTACATAAAGCCATTGCAATTGTTGCCTCCACCCTCGAGCTCGACCTCGCTATCGAATCCATGCTCGATCAGCTCGAACTCGTTGTGCCATTCGATAGTGCTTCAGTCCAAATCCTATCAGATGATCACCTCGAGATTATAGCCGGAAAAGGTTGGCCAACCGATCAAAGCCCTGTCGGGATGAAGTTCCCGATACCTGGTAATAATCCCAACAGTAAAGTTATCCTATCTGGTCAACCTTATGTACTGAATGATGCCCCAGAATTCTATCAGATATTTGACGAGCCTTTTCATTCGAATATTCGCTCCTGGTTAGGCGTCCCCCTGATCGTTCGTGATGAAGTCATCGGCATGTTGACACTCGATCACCATGAACCAAATTTCTATGGCGATGAGCGGTTGATCGACCTGGCAACAGCCTTTGCTGACCATGTGGGTATCTCTCTCGAAAACGCCCGGTTATATGCGAATGAACGCCAAAGAGTCCGGGAGTTGGATGCGTTGAGGGCAACCACAGCAGATATAACCAAAGAGCTGGCTTTAGAGAACCTTTTGAAAGCCATCCTTGTACGTGCGACCTCCTTGCTAAATGCAACAGGCGGTGAACTAGGTCTGGTTGATGAGACTGGTGAACAAATAAAAGTCCTGGTCAGTCACAATATGGGTGTAAATAATGTTGGTATCAGCATCAATAAAGGCAAAGGGCTGATGGGGCATGTAGCCGAAACTCGACAAATTGAAATGATTGAAGACTATCAACATTGGGCAGGTCAATTAGAGACCTACCAGCAGAGCAAAATCCATGCGGCTATCGCTGCACCACTCATGATCGGCAACAGGTTCTTAGGGGTTATTGGCATTATGAATTCCGATCGCAGGCGAAAATTTTCCGATTCTGAGAAAAGCCTGATGAGTCTCTTTGCCCAACAAGCTGCCATTGCCGTCCAAAATGCGCAATTATATGAAGAAAGAAAACATCAGGCTCGGACGGATTTAACTACAGGTGTTTATAACCGGCGAGGATTATTCGAGTTGGCTCAGCGCGAACTTGACCGGGCAGAACGCTATGAACGCCCATTAGCAGCGATAATGTTGGATATTGATGAGTTCAAGAACGTGAACGACACCTACGGTCACCCCATTGGCGATATCGTATTAAAAGAATTGGCATATAGACTGAAAAACAACTTGAGATCTATCGATATATTAGGGCGTTATGGTGGAGATGAATTTGTAATTATGCTGCCTGAGACAACGGTGGATTGTGCTCATGAAATTGCAGAACGGTTGTGTAAAATTATTAAAGAAGAACCTTTTACGCCTACGGACCTGTCCTTGCCAATTACGATTAGTTTAGGCATTGCCATTACAGATGGAAAACGATGTGATCTAAACACCTTGATCAAACATGCTGACGAAGCAATGTACAAATCTAAACGGGCAGGATGCAATTGCGTCAGTCTCTACAACCATGAGTTATAAATAAAATCCAAGAATATCTACTCAAATACAATATACCTGTAACCAAGACTGTTCAGAAGTCGTTCCAAATAGACTTCCGCATTTATCCGTGCCTGAACCAGAATGCCATCTTCCAACGCCGCATTAAGGATTTCCTGTTCTGCTACCTGGCGGGCATTGGTCTCAAGATCGGGATCGCTCTTTCTGAACACTCCCGTTGTGCGGTCATAGACATACGAATCATCATTATTGAGTGTGGCAACAAAGACTTCAGCATCTGGTAAGTTTACATACAGGATATCATCTTCCAACCTCAGGTCCTCTGACGAGATCTTGGAAAGATCAATACCTGCAATGACAAAACCATGTGCTACAAAAAGCAGTCTATCCCCAAACAGCGGTCCAAATACGCCCTGGTTAACTTCCGCAGTTATGATCTTCTCAACGGTATACTGGATTGTTTCCAACCTGGCAAGGGATTGTACTTCACGGATGATAGTGACGGGGTCTGGGATCACGGTTGGCGTGGGGTGAAGTAGACTGGATATCTGGGTCGATATCGCCTGGTTTGCCTGCTGAATAGGTGAGATCGTAGCATTGATTGTGTTGTTGATCTTGATTGCGAAAAAAACGATCGTACCGATGATAGAGACCAGCAGAACGATCAATAAGATATTTATTACTGTGAATTGAGATTTTTGTTTTTCCATATCTATTTACGACCTTTACTCATATCAAGTGTTTCTGTACCGCGGACATTTAGTCAACCACATCTGTTACTAATTCTGGGATGCCGGTTCAAACGGCTAATTCCACAATGTTTACCTAAAATTAATCCCTGCTTACGAATGAAGGCATTTTTTATTGAAAAATCAGTCCTATTAAATATCACGTTGATATACTCGGTGGTTCTTATAGAACTGCACACCGAGATTCTTTAAGTCCTTTCGCATTTGCACTGCCGTCTCAGCTACTTGCGTCAGCTCAGATTGAACGAATTGGGCGTTTTGGCGCATGGCTTTTTCCAGCTCAGTATACATGATCGCGTTACCCCCCAGACCTTGATACTCAGGCAAGATTCCGACGCCATTAAAGGAAATCCATTCCGTCCGTTTGATTTCCAACAAGAGGCGCAAGATCGCGATTGGGCCTAATTTGCCGTCATTTTTTTGCATCGCCGCTGAGACATCAGGGAATGGAAATACAAAACCAACAACATCCCCATCTTTTGTGATGATTTTTATCAGATCCGGGTCAACAATCGTCATGACATTACCCACGACAAAATCGATCTCTCTTTGGGTCAGCGGGTAATACTCCCAATTGTCCACGAAAGCTTTGTTATATGCTTCACCAATCCGGCCAGCCCATTGGCGGAGATGTCGCTTGTTCTTGAAATTAATGACTTCAAAGGTGCCGCGCTTCTGAGCAATTCCCGCTGCTTTATGTACCTTCGGAGGCAGTTGGAATTTCTGCGGGAGAATATAACTTGAGACAAAATCCACCACTTTGGTGAATCCCAGGTTTTCTACCAGATCCCGGTAATAAGGATAATTGTAATTCATCATATTCATCATTTGGCGGTGTTCAAACCCCTCAATTTGGATGCCATAACCATCCAGGGGTCCAAATCCTTTCGGACCAACCATTTTATTCAAACCGCGCTTTCGAGCCCAATCAAAAACAGTCTCGAATAGTGCATTAGCCACATCCTGGTCATTCACGGTTTCAAAGAGATAGAACTCAGCATCTTTGGCGTTGTGATACTTATTAAAAGGTTTATTCTCCAGAGCAGCGATCCTCCCAACATCCTTGCCATCTGTTTCAGCGATGAAAAATTCAGCGTCCGAGTGTTCATAGTAGGGATGCTTATCCGGATTCATCATGGTCCTCACATCTGTGATGAAAGGCGGTACCCATTGAGGATGCCCGGCATACAGATCAAAAGGCACCTGGATAAACCGATTAACCTGATCCTTTGACTTTATATCAACTTTATGAATATTTATCATGATATCCTTTCTATAGCAAATAATATCTTGATTATCGCATTGTTTACAACAAAGAAATGAATGAAAGGTTGCGAAGGGTAACTACCACTATCATACCGCAGGTGGAAGAAAAGCATCGGTCAATTTCTGTACCAGCTTGATCTTCTTATGGAGCAAAAGCGCTATAACAGCTCCGGTCATATCGATCCCGATATCCGTCAAGCTGGGTGTCCTGCCTGGCGTAAGCATCTGGTGGCTCTCATCTGAGACCGCGTAGATGAAGGTTAATCCAAAAGCTATTTCTCTCGCGTGCCGTTTATGACTTCCCAACCCACGCAAAAGTGCCAAAGCCAGAAGGCTAAATCCCACAGCATGCCCCCCTTTCTTGACCACATCATCTATTCCCGCCAGGTCTGGGATCCGATCTGCCGGCAGTCCAGAAGCAAAATAAATCGTCTTCATCAAGACAAACGCTGGACCCCAACGAACAATAAGATCTCCTAGTTTATACTTATGCACCATCACCCTTCAATCAAATGGATAAAGGGAAATTATAATCCCAATTAGAGTTCATCGTCTTCATTCGTAACCATCACTTGTAATAACGCCACTGCTGGGCTATAATCCTCTTTGGCATTTTATTACTTATAAGAGGAAATATAGACGTATGATTGATGTAAACGAACTACGCAAAGGGGTGACCTTCGAACAAGATGGCAATCTTTACAAAGTACTGGATTACGCCCACAACAAACCCGGTCGAGGTTCCGCTTCAATTCGGATAAAAGCCCGTGACCTCCGCAAAGGGACCACCCTGGAAATGACCTTTAATTCCGGGAATCGTGTTCAGGATGTCCGTTTGGATTATCACAACACCCAGTTCTTATATGCTGACGATAGATTTTCCTACTTCATGGATAACCAAACCTACGAACAGTATCCTGTAAATAAAAGCATTGTCGGCGACCAGGCAGACTTCTTAAAATCAAACATGGATATCAAGCTCATGTTTTATGGGACGGAAGCCCTGGATGTGGAATTACCAACATCGGTTGACATGCTCGTCACAAGCGCTGAACCTTCGGTCCGTGGGGATACAGCAACCGGCGTCACCAAAAAAGTGATCACCGAGACAGGTCTGGAAGTCCAGGTGCCTTCCTTTGTTGGAGAAGGAGACACCATCCGGGTGGATACACGCAACGGAAATTACGTGACCCGGGTCTGAGAGTTGAGCCCTGATAACCAAGTGCTTTCCAACGGATCCCCGTAAGGGGATACCGTTTTAATTACGAGGGAACGATGAGAGTACCAACAACAGGCAAAGAATGTCCCTATTTCTATGGTGACTATCATCGCGGCCGGCATCATGAACAATGCCGGTTGATTGGCGATTCCGATCCCGGATGGGAAATAAAGTATTGCGCAACCTGCATTGTGCCGGATATTGTCCGGGCGAATTCCTGTCCAAATATGATCCTATCCGGAGAGATCGAATCGACATTCTTGGGGTTAAAGAAGCAAGTCAAAGTGACCGCATACTGCACTAAAACCCACCAGGTAGTTAAAGATCCCTATGTGGGCTGTGGCGAGTGTCATCCGATCATGGACCTTTTTAAGGAAGCCTGATGGCATTAACCCTTCTCTTTGACCTTGACGACACACTCCTAGATACGAACACAAGTGAATTCTTACCAGCCTATTTCCAGTCATTGGGGAAGTCCTTATCACATCTGGCATCAACTGAGACATTAACCCAGCAGATCAAAGCAGCAGTTCAGCAAATGGTGGCTAACCGTGATCCAGGGAAGATGCTGGATGAGATCTTCGCGGAGAATTTCTACATCCCGCTTGGAACAACTGAAGCAAACTGCCGGGAAACGCTGGACCTCTATTATCAACAAGTTTATCCAGGTTTGCATTCTGTCACCCAACAAAAGCCGGACGCTAAAGCGTTGGTAGCGTGGTGCCAATCCATGGACATGACCCTGGCAATTGCTACGAACCCATTATTCCCCGAAAACGCCACTCGCCAGAGAATTGAGTGGGCTGGGCTGAATCCGGAAGATTTCGATTTCTTCTCTGCCTTTGATGACTTTCACTTCACGAAGCCCAACTTAACTTATTATGCAGAATGTCTGGGCAGGCTTGGATGGCCGGAGGAAACAGTCGTGATGGTTGGAGATAATTTAACCCATGACCTGTTACCTTTTGAACAACTAGGTTATCCCGCCTTCTGGGTGAATCCGACAGCCACTGAGGACGCGCGTCCTTTGGGACGATTGACTGAAGTCAAACCCTGGTTAGAAAAAATAGCTAAAGATAGTCATTATGAGTTGACGGATAGCCCCGATGTTGATCTGGCTATCCTACGTTCAACACCGGCCGTTATCGATAGCTGGTTAAGAATAATGTCATCAGAGATTTTATTCGAGAGACCGACTGCCAATGAATGGAGTATCGTTGAGGTTTTGTGGCACATCGCGGATATCGAAAATGAGATTTATTTACCTCAATGGGAGCACCTTCTGATGGATACCAAATCGCCAATCTCCCCCCCAGATTCTAGCAACTGGGCGATAGAAAGAAATTATTCATCACGCAATCCGCAGATTGCCCTGGAGGTTTTACTAAAATCTCGAAGAAAATCTCTGGCATTAATCGAGGAGCTCATTCTACAGGATCTTATGGAAATTTCTATTCAGCACACGGTTTTCAGCCATGCAAAGATCGCGGAATTGGTCTCCTTTGCTGCCAAACATGATCGCATCCACTTACGCCAATGCAAAAATTTATTAGATATCTATAAGAACTATTAATCTTTTACTAAATTCATTTGAAAACTACCTCAAGGTTGGTATAATACCAAAGTCATTATGATTGACGGGTTGCTCATTTAAATTATCTGGAGGACTAAGTGAAATCAAGGAACCAATCGTTTATCATCTATATCTTGCTGTTTGTGGCAATCATTGCGATGGTATTCTTTACTGTCAACCAACAATCAGCTGGAGTTGATGAGATCCCGTTCAACGAACTGGCAACAGATATCAAAAACGGTGAAGTTAAATCGATCATTGAAGACGACAGCCGGCTTGAGATTACCTACAAGAACAGCAATGCGATCAAAACATCAACCAAGGACCCCAGTACACCCCTCATAGCACAGCTGGTTGAACTGGGTGTAACTCCGGAGGACCTTTCTACGGAGAATCTCTCCGTTGACATCCAGCTTCCCAGCCCTTTGATGGGGATCGTGTCCATTGCCAGCTACATTCTCCCCTTCCTGATCCTGATCGGCTTGTTTTTTTTCATCTTCCGGCAGGCACAGGGGAGTAATAATGCCGCAATCTCCTTTGGGAAATCCAAAGCCCGCATGTTCTCCGGCGACCATCCCACCGTGACGTTTGATGACGTGGCTGGTGTGGATGAGGCAAAAGAAGAATTGCAGGAGGTCGTTGAATTTTTACGCGAGCCGCAGAAATTCATCGCCCTCGGCGCCCGGATCCCTAAAGGCGTCCTCCTGGTCGGTGCACCTGGGACCGGCAAGACCCTGATGGCAAAGGCTGTGTCCGGTGAGGCTGGTGTCCCCTTCTTCTCCATTTCCGGTTCAGAATTTGTGGAAATGTTCGTGGGCGTCGGCGCCAGCCGTGTGCGTGACCTGTTTGAGCAGGCAAAACGCCATTCACCTGCCATCGTCTTTGTCGATGAGATAGACGCTGTCGGGCGGCATCGCGGTGCCGGGCTCGGCGGCAGCCACGATGAGCGAGAGCAAACTCTGAACCAGCTCCTGGTTGAGATGGACGGCTTTGACACTGATACCAACGTCATCATCATCGCCGCCACGAACCGTCCAGATATCCTAGACCCTGCCTTGTTGCGACCCGGTCGTTTCGACCGCCGGGTAGTCCTGGACCGGCCTGATATCAAAGGCCGCGAAGAGATCCTGGAAGTCCATGTCAAGGGCAAGCCAGTTTCACCGGATGTCGACTTAAACGACATCGCCCGATCAACCCCCGGATTTGTCGGCGCTGATATCGAGAATATGGTCAACGAAGCTGCAATTCTGGCAGCCCGTCGAGATAAACAGATCATCGAACAAGATGAATTCATGGAGGCAATTGAGCGAGTGATCGCCGGTCCTGAACGTAAGAGCCGTTTGATCAACGAGAACGAGAAAAAGATCATTGCCTACCACGAAGCCGGACATGCAGTCGTTATCAATGCCCTGCCTGAAGCGGATACCGTACAGAAGGTGTCGATTATATCCCGTGGAGAAGCCGGTGGTTACACCATGGCTTTCCCTGAAGAAGACCGGGTGCTCAAATCCCGCCGCCAGCTGATGAGTAACATGATTGGCCTCTTGGGTGGCAGGGCAGCAGAGGAGATCGTTTTCAGCGATATCACTTCCGGCGCTTCCAACGACCTTGAACGCGTTACCAAACTCGCCCGCACAATGGTCACCCGTCTGGGCATGAGCGACGAACTGGGTCAGATGGTTTATGGCAAAAAAGAAGAACTCGTATTCCTGGGCCGTGAGATCTCAGAACAGCGTGACTACTCCGAACATATTGCCCAGAAGATTGATACTGCGATCCAGAAGATCGTGCAGGATGCTTATCAACAATCAAAAGCGATCCTCACCCAATACCGGGAGGAACTGGATAAGGTGGCTGAGAAACTCCTGGATGTTGAAACCTTGAATGCGGATTCCTTCCTTGAAATTTTCCCCACACCGGTGAATAAGACGGGCGGCATCCCTGAAAAAATCTGAATTCTAACTTAAATGACATCAAGGTTGCGGATAATTCGCAGCCTTTTTGATTTCACGAGGCGATCATTCTGGTTTGTGTTCTGAAGTCAGCACTCGCCGGAGGACCTTCCCGACCATCGTCCGGGGTAAAGACTCTCGAAATTCAATATATCTCGGAATTTTATAACGGGTGAAATATTCAGCGCACCATTGCTTGATCTCATGCGGTGTACTGGTCTCCCCTTTGTGCAAGACGATCCAGGCTTTCGCCACTTCCGCGCCATTTTCATCAACCACACCTGCAACAGCTACCTCGCTCACTTTAGGGTGTTGCATGATGACAGCTTCAATCTCATTCGGCCAGACCTGGAACCCTCCCACCTTGATGACGTCCTTCTTACGGTCCACCAGATAGAAGTAGCCATCCTCGTCCATCCTGGCGACATCGCCTGTGAACAGCCAGCCGTTTCGAAGGGCAACCTCAGTCTCATCCGGGCGTCGGTGGTAACCTGCCATTACCTGTGGACCCCGAATGATCAATTCACCCGCTTCTCCAATCCCAAGCTCATTGGTTCCGGTTTCCAAATCAACGATTTTACAATCCACGTTTGGCAAGGGCAGTCCGATTGACCCCTCTCTGTTATCACCCAGAACCGGGTTGCAATGCGTCGCTGTTGGCGCCTCAGATAAGCCATAGCCTTCCACCAGGTGACCATGCGTCAGAGCTTCAAATTCCTGTTTGACCCGTAAAGGCAAGGCCGCCGATCCCGAAATACAGGCTTTGATGGAAGAGAGATCATACTCGCCCTCCAAAATGGGAGAGTAATGGTTGATGGCGGCATAGATCGTGGGAACACCAGGAAAAACAGTTGCCTGATATTTTTCCGCAGCTTGTAAAAGATGATCCATATCACGGGGCTTGGCGATCAGGATCATCGTGGCACCCATCTTAACAGCCAGATTCATCCCAAGCACCATGCCATAAACATGGTAGACAGGAATCGCAACCAGGATCTTTTCCTCCCCAGGTTGGGTATTCACCAACCAATAGCTAAACTGGTAAACATTCGCTACGAGGTTGCGGTGCAGTCCAATGGCACATTTCGGTGTGCCGGTTGTCCCGCCGGAATACTGGAACACCGCAGGGTCATCCGGCTTAATCGGGACATCCGCAGGATCGCCATCTTTGAAATCTAAAAGCATTTTCTCCCAGGTGAAGTCCTCCGGTGCTGAGACTCCTGGCTCTTCACCAACAATGACCACCCTTTCAATCTGGGTTTCAGATTGGATGGGTTTGATAGCTTCATAAGTCAATGCCGGCAGGATCAGGAACCGGATCCCTGATTCAGATGCCTGGTTCTTGACCTCAGCAGACCGGTAGGCCGGGTTGAGTGCCCTCACCACCCCGCCCGCTTTGAGGATGCCATAATAACTGACCACAAAGGCGGGCGTGTTGGGAAGCAGAATGCCTACCCGATCCCCTTTCTTCAAACCTTGAGCCAGCAGGAAACGTGCGACCCGATCTGACGGGTCATCAACCTGCCGGTATGTCAATTCGTTCCCTTCATAGATCGTAAAGATCGATTCGCCGTATTCCTCAACTGCATCACGGAACAGATCGACTAGAGACAATTCCGGGATATCAATCTCGAGTGGAACCCCATCATCATAATGTGCCAGCCAGGGCTTATTGAAGGTTGCCATGCACTCGTCTCCTGATCGTTCTTTCCATTTCCTCAACCAAATGATCCCCTGCAGAAAACCAGGTGATCCGCGGGTCATCCGGTTTGAACCAGTTCGCCTGTCGCCGGACAAAGGTCCGGGTATTCCGTTTGATCAAAGTTACCATTTCCTCATACGTGATCTCGCCTTGCAAATGCCGGATGACTTCACCGTAGCCGATCGCCGACATTGTTGGCAAGTCTGACGCATAACCTTCCGCTAACAATCCCCGGACTTCATCCACCAAACCTTTTTCCAGCATCATATCGATCCGCCGGTCAATCCGTTCATAGAGTTCCTCCCGCGGACGGTCAATCCCCAGAATGATTGGTTGATAAGGGCACGCTTGTTTCCGTCGCAGGTCAGAGAAACGCTCACCGGTCTTGAAGATCACCTCCAGGGCGCGCACTGTGCGGCGGATGTTGCGAAAATCAATTTTATCCGCCGCCGTCTCATCAAGGCGCCGTAGACGCTCATAGAGGGCTTCTGCGCCAATCTCCTCCGCCCAATGGTTCAGGGCACCCCTCAAATGATAATCGGGCTTCTGGGGAGGAATCTGCCAGCCTTCAATAATCGAGCGGATATATTGCCCGGTCCCACCTACCAGGAAAGGCAGCTTGTCCCTGGCGTGGATCGCGTCAATGGCTTCGAAAGCTTCCCGCTGGTAAATCGCAAGGCTCCAGTTCTCGTGTGGATCAGCTACATTGATCAGGTGATGCGGTACATCCTGTATTTCCTCTTCAGTAGGCTTCGCTGTGCCTACATCCATCCCCCGGTAAAGCAACCTTGAATCCGCCGACACAATCTCCCCATCCAGTCGCCGGGCAAGTTCAATGGAAACAGAAGTCTTTCCCACTGCAGTGGGACCGACGATCACGACCAGAGGAAGTTTATCCTTTTCACTCATACATTTACATTGACAAATTGTTGAATATCATCTACGCGTCGATTTTTGTTTAAGATGATAGCAACGACATCGATCCGCCAATCATCGGGGGACTCCGGATGATCCTGCAGCCAGAGTAAGCCAGTATTAACTATTTTTTCAAATTTAGAGGGTGTGATACTGGCTTCCGGAAACCCAAAGGATTCAGTCGTTCTGGTTTTTACCTCGACAAACACAATGCAATCACTATCCAGGGCGACAAGGTCCAGCTCACCATAGCGTGAGGTGTAATTCCTATCAAGGATTTGATACCCCTTTCCTCTCAGATACCCAGCAGCGATTTGCTCGCCTTTCTCTCCAACTCGTTTTTGATAGCTCATCCCAACTCACCTTTTAATGAATTAATCCTACGCTAAAGGGGGGAGTGCGTCAAGAAATATCGTTTAAACTGGTATTAACCTTGCGTTATCGGTTAAAATCATTAAGGAGGACTTATGCCAATACTTGAGATTATTACCATTGGGACCGAATTACTGCTCGGTGAAATCCAGGATACCAATTCGACCTACATCGCCCGGACATTGCGCGATTATGGAATCGATATCTATCGCATCACCACGATTGGTGATAATCCGGGACGGATCTCAGCCACGATCAAGGAAGCGTTGAGCCGGGCAGATATCATCATCACCACCGGCGGGCTCGGACCAACGGTTGATGATCCCACACGGCAAGCCATCGCAGATGCCGCCGACCGCGAATTGGTCTTTTTACAAACGCTATGGGAACAAATTTTGAAACGCTTTACTGCCTATGGGAGTAAGCCCACTGAAAATAACCGGCGCCAGGCTTATATCCCCCAGGATGCAATTCCGATCCATAATCCGGTCGGGACAGCCCCCTGCTTCATTGTGGAAATTGGCAACGCCTGCATCGTCTCCTTACCGGGCGTCCCCAGCGAGATGAAAATCGTTCTGCACGAATCCATCATTCCGTATCTCCAACGCAAATTTGACTTGAAGTCCCAGATTATCAAAGCCACTGTTTTGCATGCAGCTTCCATCGGTGAATCATCCATTGACGAAATCATCGGAGATCTCGAACAATATGCCAACCCTACTGTAGGTTTGCTCGCGCACCCCGGACAAGTCGATATCCGGGTTACAGCGAAAGCTTCCTCTGAAACCGAAGCACTCGAACTGAGTAAGCCGGTAGTGGGAGAACTGCATAACCGGCTTGGCGATCACATTTATGGGCAGGATAAGGAAACCCTTGAGAGCGTCGTATCTGAGCAAATCAACAAACACCATCTCAAATTAGGTCTGGTGGAATATGGTTTAGAGGGCACCCTGATCGACAGAGTTCTGTCAGCCCTGCCTGAACACTTCCAGGGTGAAATCCTGGCGGAAGAACCCGCTGACCTGAGATCCTTCGAAGAAGAGATCAAATCAAAATGCAATGAGATGGCGTGTGATGTTATTTTAGGGACAGCACTTATCGTCAATGAAACTGTCACCCTTCATTATGTTTATCAGGACAGGCAAAGCCAGGAAAGCACAACCCAAACCTATGGCGGACCTCAGGACCATGCCCCACTATGGGCGCAAAACACGGGGCTCGATTTTCTTAGAAGACGACTATTTTCCTATCGCGAAAACAAGAAAACAGGAGAATCATGAAACAAGCTGATCTGATCTTACGGAACGCAACCGTCCTCACCATGGATGAGGATTACCACATTTTCGATCCGGGTGCTGTAGTAGTGAACGGCAACAGTATCCTGGCGGTTGGCAATGAAGCTGAAATCCTGAAGAACTACCAATCTGATCAGGTGATGGATTGCGAGGAGAAAATCCTCATGCCAGGACTGATCAACGCCCATACCCACGTACCGATGACCTTGCTGCGTGGTCTTGCCGATGACCTCCGACTGGACGTGTGGTTGATGGGCTACATGATGCCTGTAGAGCGAGAATTTGTTTCACCTGAATTTGTCCGTCTGGGCACCAAGCTGGCTTGCGCTGAGTGTATTCGCAGCGGAGTCACCACCTTCGTGGATATGTATTATTTCGAATCATACATTGCTGAAGCAACAGCGGATGCCGGGCTGAGAGCCATATGTTCTCAATCGGTGCTGAAGTTCCCTTCCCCGGACGCTACCTATTATGAAGAATCCCTAGCTGCAGCGGAAGAATTTATAAAAACCTGGAAGGACCATCCCCTGATCCTTCCTTCGGTCGGACCACACGCCCCATATACCTGCACAGATGAAATCCTACGAGCCTGCGCTGACCTCGCGGTCAAATATGACGTCCCCCTGCACATCCACCTGGCAGAAACAGCCGGAGAGGTGGAAAATATCCGAAAAGAATCGGGGATGCCGGTCATCCCTTATGTAAAGAAACGCGGGATCTTTGATGCTAAAGTGATCGCAGCCCACTGCGTCCACATTGACGAAGGCGAGATGCGTACAATCCAGCACGCCGGCGCGGGGATTGCGCATAATCCTTCTTCAAACCTTAAATTGGCCTCCGGCATTGCCAATGTCACCCGGATGCTGGAGTTGAACATCAACGTCGGCATCGGGACTGATGGCCCCGCATCCAACAACGACCTGGACATGGTGGAAGAGATGCGATTAGCATCCTTGGTTGCCAAGTGTGCCTCCGGCGATCCCACAGCATTGCCTGCCAGGCAAACACTTGCTATGGCGACCAGCATGGGCGCGAGAGCCGTCCATATTGACCACCTCACGGGCTCCCTCGTGCCTGGAAAACGAGCTGACTTGATCTTGCTGGGTATTCAAGAGATCCATAATTCCCCCAATTTCCAGCGGGACCCGGAGGGGATCTATTCTCAAATCATCTATGCCGCCAAATCCACCGATATCAGTGACATGATGGTCAACGGTCAATGGCTGATGCGGGATCGGGCGCTGCTCACACTGGATGAGGATGCATTAATTGAGGAAGCCCAGGATTACGCAAAGAAGATCGATGCCTTCCTGATAGAACGCGAACAGTCTGTCCTCTCCAAACTGATCGCCATTGGCGGCGCCATGGAAGAGGAGAGTTTCGAAGTCCAGGCGAAAGTCCATATCGAAGATCCGGACGAAATCATCAAAGCCCTGGACCAAAAAGGGGTCGAGATTGTCTACACCCGTCATTACCATGAATATGACACTTATTTCTTCTTCGAAAACGAAAAACAGGGTCGCCTTCGCTATCGCGAGGATGAGTTCATTAATAAGAAAGGTGAAATCACCAATGTGCGCGGCCGGTTGACGCTGGTAGGCGTTACCCGGGAAGGCGCTTTTGAACGTGACGTCATGCTTTCCCGCAGCCGCTACTTCGCCCCAGCCACACATTCATTGCGGTTCTACCGTGAATACTTTGACCCTGTTCGTGAATTGGGGATTGAAAAGGATCGCCAGCGGTTCAAAATTCAATATAGAGGTGTTGATTTCTACATCAATATTGACACTTTGGTCAATCCAGAGGTTGGGCATTTCCTGGAGGTCAAGAGCCGCACCTGGAGCCGTGAAGATGCCGAACGTAAATCCCGGATGATAGCCGAATTGATCGAATATCTTGGCGCTTCTTCTGACAAAGCAGAGACCCAGGATTATACCGAGATCGTTGAATCCTTTCTTGATAAAGCATAAGCAGAAAGCCTAGCACCTATGACCATCAATGTCCTATTCCTCGCAGCCGAAGCGGAACCCTTTATCAAAGTCGGCGGGCTAGGCGATGTCGCCGGTGCATTACCTGAAGCCATCCATCGAAGTTCACAGGGTCTCCCGGATACTCAGAAAGTCGATATCCGGCTCGTCCTTCCCTATCATTACGCTATCAAGCAAAAAGGGTTCGAGACGACATTGCTGGGAGAATTCGGGGTCAACAGTAAAAATGGACTGGTGAAGTGCCAGGTCTATCTCTATGAGCAAGGCGAGATCCCCGTGTATCTGCTGGATGGGGAACCGATTGACGAAAAATCTCCGGTATACTCCTCAGATCCCATCCTTGATGGATACAAATTCGTCTTTTTCTCTCTGGCGTCACTGGGTCTGGCTGATTTCTTAGATTGGCGGGTCGATATCGTCCAGGCTAACGACTGGCATACAGCCACAGCGATCTATGCTCTCAAGACTCTGAATATCCGATCAGCCAACCTTCTGGGCACAAGAACGCTCCATACGCTTCACAACCTGCCTTTTATGGGGTTTGGTGTGCAACAAGCACTCTCAGATTATGGTCTGCCTCCCACAGAAGACACTTCCCTGCCAGAATGGGCTCGCCATGCACCCCTGCCACTGGGATTGCTCTATGCCGACCGGATCATCGCCGTTTCACCGCATTACGCTGAAGAAATCCTTACACCCGAATTCGGTTGTGGATTGGAAGACTTCCTGAAAACCCGCCAGGCTGTTTTGGGTGGAATCCTCAATGGACTTGACACAGAAAATTGGGACCCTCAAAATGACCCGGCAATTTCCCAAAACTTCTCTGCGGATAATTTATCACAACGCAAGCATAATAAGATTGATTTACAGCGAAGATTCAACCTGCGCGAGGGGGATAATATCCCGCTGCTCACCCTGGTCAGCCGGATGGACCCCCAAAAGGGAATCGATATTGCCTTGAAAGGGCTGAAATACTGTGAGGATCTTCCTTGGCAGGCAATCATTCTGGGTACCGGTAATCCCATGATTGAAGATATGGCTCGCGAGTTGGAAAAGTCTTTTCCAGATCGCGTCCGCAGCATCATCAGCTTTGACAGCCCCCTGGCGCACCAACTCTATGCCGGAGCTGATATCTTCATGATGCCATCAAGATACGAACCCTGCGGTCTTTCTCAGATGATCGCGATGCGTTATGGCTGTGTTCCCATCGCCCGAGCGACAGGTGGTCTCGTTGACACCATCCAACACATATCCCATGCCGTCAATGGCGGGACAGGCTTCCTCTTTGATAAGCCCTACCCATCTGTGTTTGCCAAGGTCCTAAAACGTGCACTCAAGCTTTACCAGCAGTCGGAGATATGGGAGCAAATCCAGAATAACGGTATGAGGATTGATTTCTCCTGGGAGAAATCTGCCCGAAAATATATTTCCGTTTTCGAAGATTTAATGTCACAATAAATTAAGACTCTTAATAAGGAGAAATGTATGGAACAAAACCGTGCAGCAGGCATCCTCCTCCATCCTACCAGCTTATCCGGACCGGACGGAGTCGGAGACCTTGGACCGGAAGCCTATCGCTGGATCGACTTCCTGAACCAGGCGGGTTGCCAATTCTGGCAGGTGCTACCACTGGGACCCACCGGTTACGGGGATTCACCCTACCAATGTTTCTCTGCATTTGCCGGAAATCCCTATTTGATCAGTGCCACCTCCCTCCTGGACCAGGGACTCCTCACCAAATCCGATCTGGCAGACAGACCAGATTTCCCTCTGGAACGGGTTGAGTATGGTCCGGTTATAGAGTGGAAACTAAAAATTCTCCGCCGGTCATATCAGCACTTCCAACCCGGTGATCATGCGGACCTTCATGAGGAATTTGATTCCTTCAAGAAATCAGAAAACGATTGGCTGGAACCGTTCACCACTTTTATGGCTATTAAAGCACAAGAGGGCGGTGTTGCCTGGGACAAATGGCCTGAGGAACTGCGCAAACGAGAGACTAAAGCTCTCAAAGCCTTTAAGCTTGAAAATGCGGATGAAATAGACTTGCATGCTTACCTGCAATTCATCTTTCAGCGGCAATGGTGGGCTGTTCGAAACTATGCTCATGAAAAAGGGATTCGCATCATTGGTGATATCCCGATCTTTGTGGCTTATGACAGCGCGGATGTATGGGTCAATAAGGAACTCTTTTACCTGGACGAAGAGGACCTTCCGGAAGTTGTTGCAGGGGTTCCACCGGACTACTTCTCCGAAACAGGACAGTTATGGGGCAATCCCCTATATAACTGGGAGGTACATCAGGACAATGGGTACAAATGGTGGCTCGACCGGCTGCTGGCAGTGCTGAACCAGGTTGATATTGTTCGCCTGGATCACTTCCGTGGATTTGAAGCCTACTGGGAGATCCCCTATGGTAATGATACGGCTATTGAAGGTCAATGGGTTGAAGGACCTGGTAAGGATTTCTTCCGGGTGGTGAAGGAAGAATTAGGAGAGCTCCCAATCATTGCTGAAGACCTTGGTGTGATCACCAAAGCTGTCCAAAAAATGCGGGATGATTTCAACCTGCCCGGGATGAAGATCCTGCAGTTTGCTTTCGCCTCTGACCCGGATGATGATTTCCTTCCCCACAACTATCCAGAGAACTGCGTTGCCTATACTGGCACTCACGACAATAACACGACCCGCGGTTGGTATGATGCTGCACCCGGGCGTGAAAAAGACCTTTGCCAGCGCTACCTTGCCCGGTCAGGTCAGGATATCGCCTGGTCCATGATCCGGTTGTTGTGGCAGTCAGTCGCTGCCTGGGTGCTGGCACCCATGCAGGATTTCCTCAGCCTGGGTGAATGGGCACGGATGAATTACCCCGGCAATCCGTCCGGGAATTGGGACTGGCGGATGCATCCCGACGCCATCAACGAAGGCTTAATCCAAAGACTACACGAAACTAACTTTCTTTATGGGCGTTTACCAAAAGGTGAAAAAGAAGCGATTCGCGAGGCTGTAATGGAAGAAATGGAAGGCAAGGTTATGCCCCACTAGACCGCTTTCCACATCCAAGCGACCCAATCACGATCCCTGCCAGGATCAATCCCGCCCCCACACCTTCCAGGAGTGTGGGGCTTTCTTTTAGAAAGATCAACGCCAAAACGGTCGTTCCAATGGGTTCGCCCAACAGCGCCAATGATACATAGGCAGCAGAAATGTATTTCAAAGACCAGTTGAACAGGGAATGCCCCAGTAACTGCGGAAAAAACCCCAATGCCAACAGCCAAAGATAGGTGCTGCCAGAGTACGAAAAAACAGGCTCAGCGCGGATCATCACCACCGCCGCCAGGATCACCGCTGCAACACCATAAACCAGAGCAGTATAGGAGATGGTACTCAGTTTTTTTCGTAACTGGCGACCCATCAACATATACCCGGCTGCCATCCATGCTCCCAACAGTGCCAGGGCATTGCCCAACATCGCCTGTCCACCGAAGCGCTGCACCTGACAGACCAATGCACCATTAATATACTCACAGGCATTCCCAAGACCGACGATCACCCCGCCAGCGATGGAGATGACCAGACCCACGATGACCCATTTTCTGATCCGCTCCTCTAATACAATGGGGGAAAGGATCGCCACCCACAACGGCGTCGTCGTTACCAGCACCACCGAGCTCGCCACTGAGGTATACTCAAGTGAACTTATCCAGAATGCAAAATGCAGCGCAAGAAATAATCCCGACAACGCCCCTTTTGCAAGTTCCTTCCCGGACAAAGCCTTGAGTTCATCCCGGGAACGGATCAATGCGAGTGGGATAAGTACCAGGCTGGCAATGACCAAGCGCGCAGCAGCGATGACGATGGAGGATGCTTCGGCTTGGGCAAAACGGATGAAAATGGAGGCAGTCGAAACAAACAATATCCCCGCAACCGTGGCGAGAACGGGACGAAAGCGTGGTGTGGTGTCATTTGGTGTGTCCATAGAAAATAATTGTAATGCAATCCGCCTGCTTGACAAAGCCATCTGCCAATACTACAATCTCCTAAACTTCAAGACATGGAGAACCTATGACTCACATCATTACCAGTCTATGCGTACGGGAAGGCAGTTGCGTCACCGCATGCCCTGTGGAGTGTATCGTTCCTGGGAAACCCAAAGAGGAATGGCCCTGGTTTTATATTGACCCTGAAACCTGTATCGATTGCGGCGCCTGCATCCCGGAATGTCCCTTCCGGGCGATTTTCCCCGAAGATGAGGTGCCTGAAGCGTACCTTGCCGTTGGCGGTGAAGTACAATCTGCCCCAGCAGGCACCCCAGGTTTTGATGAGCCTTTTGATGGTCATGATTACGAGGGGAACGAAATCCATCTCGACCATACGCGCGCTCTGGTACCTGATGAAGAAGTTGACCTGACCAGGGATATCCAGCCCAATTATGATTACTTCGAAAAGGGTCCGGGTTATGATGCCCTGATGGAAGATTAGGGTAATGATTTAAGATCAAAGGACTGGCTTCGCGCCAGTCCTCTTTTATTAATCGATGATGATGGATTCCTCTGCCGCCAGTGCTGCCCCAACGATTCCCGCCTCGTTGAGCAATTCCGCCGGCAATATCTCCGCATTGATATTTTTAAGATATTTTCCAAATTTCTTGAACTTCTTACTCACACCGCCACCTATAATGATCACATCCGGGTTGAACAGGAAGTCATAAACTTGCAGGACTTCGCGTAATTTTTTACCCCACTTCTTCCAGGTGAGATCCTTTTCCTGCCGGACACCATCCCCAGCGCGATGTTCGGCGTCCTTTCCCCTGACCTGGAGATGACCCAATTCCGAGTTCGGCCAGAGCTCACGTTTCACGAAAAAGGCAGAGCCAATGCCCGTTCCGATTGTCAGGAAGAGTACTGTGTCTTCTTCAAATTGTTTGCCGGACCCAAACCTCATCTCCGCCAAGCCGGCGGCGTCGGCATCATTCAGAACCACCGCCGGACAACCGGTGGCATCCTCGATCATCGCCGCCAGGTTCTTGCCAACCCAATCTAGACTGACGTTAGCCGCGGTTTCTACCACACCGCGCCGGACAACACCCGGGAAACCAGCCCCAATCTTATCCTGCCACCCGAAATGCTCCACAATTCGGCGGATCACTTCAATAACCTGCTCCGAATCGCCAGGTGCCGGGGTTGGGATACGGTAACGTGGTTCGAGGAATTCTCCAGTTTCCACATCTACTGGAGCACCCTTGATACCCGATCCGCCGATATCAATCCCTAATACAGCCATTTCTACTCCTCTCCTGAAAGACCTTATTCACAGCCATTGTTGAGATGTTCTTCGTAGGTGATGGCAAAGTTGTGCCGTCCTGAGCCATCACAAGCCGCTCTGAAATAATAATAGGGTGTTTCTGCCGGGAAAGCCACCGCCCGTAATGAACTTAAGTCCGGGTTACAGATCGGCGTGGGTGGCAAACTCAATATGCTATAGGTATTATACGGGGACTCAACCCCAAGATCGCTCCCGGATAAGGGGGATTTCCACCAGGATTGCGTTTCCTCTTGATAACCCAACGCGTACTGAACCGTGGGATCGGTTTCCAGCCGGATACCCGCTGCCAGGCGATTGAAGAACACCGAGGCGATCATCGGTTTCTCTTCATCCAGGATCGCCTCCTTTTCTATGATTGATGCCAGGGTGACCGCTTCATATAATGAGAGGTCTTGCCGTTTGAATCCCTCGAGTAAGGTTTCGTCGACATTCACAGTAAATTCAGAGAGGATCGTCTCAAATACCGTCTCCAACTCGGCTTCCCGGGGGATGACATATATGCCAGGATAGAGGAAACCTTCCAATGATGGTGCTTCAGTAATCGGCAGAGTAGTGAAGAAGGCTGGCGGAGGGTTATAGGCAGCGGTGATAAAGCTCTCTTTATCAATTGCTAACCCGCTCCCGGCGACGTTGACAGCGATTTCCTCGATCCGCCAGCCGGGCAGGATCGAGACGATGGCATCCTTTGGTGTGGCATCAAGCAGGTCGGCTGTAATTTGCAGCGGTGACATGCTTGGATTTATGGTGAACCGGCCGGACTGCAAATGGCGATCCAATCCGCTATAAACAAGGTAGATCCGGAATAATTCAGCGTCTTCGATCAACCCCGCTTGTTCCAGACGGATACAAACCATGGAGACGGATTCGCCCTGCTCGATGATAAAAGTCTGTTCTTCGCCTGCGAAGTTCGTGGGAGACGTCATCTTTTCCCGGTTAATGAAGAGTTCCAGAGGGTAGATCACACGTTGGGTGAGTGATAAATTGGGCGAAGGTTGTCCAAATTGGGTTGCAACTTCAGAAGAGATGAATAAATACCCAACAATGAGTCCCACACAGCCTACCAGGAATATGACTGTGATCAATAAGAGAAAGACCGGTCGTCTGCGTTGGTTATTCATCAGAGAATGCCTCACTTTGGACTAGATCTTCATTGTTGATCAGGAAATCCTGGAGCAGAATGCTGGCTGCCACATCATCCAGATGACCTTTACGTTTCTTCCGGCTGACGCCCAGCGCAACCCGACTCTGGATCGCAGCTTGCGTCGTCCCGCTCTCATCCCACATCCGCACCGGGAGGTCTGTCTTACTGCGAATGACCTCTGCCAAGCGCTGGGATTTTCGGGCTCGATAACCAACTTCACCCTCCGAATCCAGCGCCTGTCCGACCACAATCAGCTCTGCCTCTTCTTCCATCGCGATGGCGAGGATTTTCTCGGCATCTTTATCCCGGGCTTGATGCTGGAGGACGTTTAATGGACGTGAGATCGTACCCGTGGGATCACTGATCGCCAGTCCGATGCGTTTTTCACCGGGGTCAATTGCCAGCACTCTCATTAAATATCGACTCCTCTGCCAATCAAAGGACAGAATTTCAGGAATTCAAAATCAAATAGGTTCATGCAAGGAAATTATACAATATAACCATTGAAAGGATAAAAATATTCCCGGAATGAGGCAATTCCCGGGAGCAAGCTACATTTTTAAAGCTAATCTTCCCTAAAATGCAAGATCGTCACCAGCCCGTAAATGGATCCGGATTGCACGGCGACTTCTGCCAAGCAAGGCTTCTAAATCACCTTGTGCCTGTGCGCGGGCAAGAACGCTGAAGGAATAGCCCATTCCGGGTATCTCAAGATCCTCGGAATCCTCCTGGGTGATCTGCAGGAACAGACCGTTATTGGCGCCACCTTTGTGAAGCTGTCCGGTGGAGTGCAGGAACCGGGGTCCAAAGCCCAGTGTGGTTGCGTTTCCGGTGTCGTTAAGGATCCGTGCGCGTAAGTCGTTGAGTTTAGCATTAACTGCTTCATTTCGAGGCAGGTAAGCGTTAATGGCAATGTAATCGCCACTATCTGCTTGCCTGGTGAAGGTTTCGATAACCTCAGAGAGAGACTCACATCCCGCCAACCCTTCAAATGCCGAACCGTATAGCCGGGTCTCATCCTTTTCCCAGATCACCTCAGGTTCAGCTAAGGTTCCCTTTTCCAAATAGCTCTGGATCTTCTGCTTCGTCCTGATCTTATTGTCCTGCACATCAGGCTGGTCAAAGGCATTCACACCAATAACACTGCACGCGATCGCAATCGCAAACTCCCAGCGATACAATTCACCCGCAAGGTTGTAAAGATAAGGGACATTCAACGTCAAGACGGGATGACCGGCTTCTTGCAGGCGTTCGATAAATGTATCGTACTGCCCAGAAGCACGTAAATAGGTGAAAATCCGGTCCGAACTGTACTTGCCAGCGTCTACCAGAGGTTCATCCGCGATCGGGACGATGCCCTTCCCATCCTTACCGCTGCTTTCAGCAATCAGCTGCTCCAGCCATGCGCTCAAGGGCTGAATTTGCTCATCAATAATAAAGGTCAGTTTGTCTTTTCCTCTTGCAGCAGCTGACCCTAAAATGATACCCAGGATCGCCCCCGGGTTAGCTTCCAAATCTGTGGCTTCGGAGCACTGGGCAGCCATGAATTCAGCATCCCAGAGGAATTGCTGAAGATCAGCACCTATCAGCGCAGTCGGGACCAGCCCAAAATGGGTCAGTGCTGAGTAGCGCCCACCGACGTTCGGATTGGCGGTGAACACAGCCCGGAAGCTTTTTTCTTCGCCCATTTTTGCCAGGTTGCTGCCAGGATCAGTGATGGCGATAAAGTGCTCAGCACATTTCTCACCCAGTTCATCCTCGGCTTTTGCCCAAAAATAATGGAGGTAACTCAATGTTTCTATGGTTGTGCCGGATTTGCTGGCAACGATAAATAAAGTCTTTGGATAATCGACCCATTCCTCTGCTGCCTTGACCTGCGCAGGGAGTGTTGAATCGAGAATTTTCAGTTCCAACCCTTCAAGCTGGTCACCGAGGATCAGGCTTATCGTCTCAGGCGCTAAGGAGGAGCCGCCCATGCCTACTAACAACACCTTCTCAAAACCTTCCTCAAGCGACTGGTCTGAAAGGGAGTAAAGCTGATTAATCAGACTCTGGCTCTCAGTCGGCAGTGCCAGCCAGCCCAGGCGCTGCTGAATAATTGATTTGCCGTCGGGGTTGTCCGTCCAGATTGTTGGATCAAAGCGGTGGAAGCGGGGGATTACTTCTTCTGCAGTGTAAGCATTCACTGTAGATGCAACGGAATCTGCCAGACCGCCCAGGTTTTCCACAAATTTCTTGCGCCGGGTTTCGATCACGCTCATCAGATCGTTAAAAGAGTCGGCGAAAGACTCTACACCTTCATCCTCCAACTCCTGAGTGATCTCATCTATGGATATGCCCAGTTCAGCAAGTTGCTCGAAATCTTTTTCCGCCCGATCCAGATCATCAAAAATCGAGATCTCCGGGTCACCGTGGTCTAAAAAGGCTTCCAACGTATCAGGCGGAACAGTGTTAACCGTGTTATCCGCCACCAGCGACTCCACATACTTGATATCGTTATAAGCGGGATCCTTGGTGCTGGTGGACGCCCATAAAGGTCGCTGTTTTTGCGCGCCAGCTTTCACCAGCTTCTTGAAGCGGTCTGAATCGAAAAATGCTTCATAGTCACGGTAAGCCAGGCGGGTGTTATCAACCGCTATTTTCCCTTTGAGCTGTGCAGCGATTTCAGCTTTCTCCCCACCATCGTCAATAATCGCCATTAACCGGTCATCCGCTTTCGTTTCCAAACGCGAGACAAAGAAAGAAGCCACCGAAGCGATCTGGGAAACATCTTCACCTTCGGAGACGCGCTTTTCAATCCCGTCCAGGTATGCTTCCATCACCTTCACATAGCGTTTCCGAGAGAAGATCAGCGTCACATTGACATTCACCCCGGCTGCAATAGTTTCTGTGATAGCCGGAAGGCCAGCTTCAGTTGCAGGTATTTTGACCATCAGATTAGGTCTGTTGACTTCCTGCCACAACCACAATGCTTCATCAATTGTCCCCCCTGTATCATAGGCTAATGTTGGGTCAACTTCCAGGCTGACGAAACCATCCGCCCCACCTGAAGCATCGTAATATGGCCGGAACAAATCCGCGACGTCCTGAATATCTTTGATCGCCAGGCGATAAAAAATATCCTTGGTTTCCAATCCAGCCCAGGACATCGTTTGCAGGTCAGCGTCATAGTCATCACTCTCAGCGATGGCTTTGCGGAAGATGCTGGGATTGGATGTCACGCCATAGATCTCACGGCGTTCGATCCGGTCCATAAGGGTGCCATCTTCGATCAAGGACCGCCGGATATTGTCATACCAGACAGATTGTCCAAGCAGATGCAATTTCACAGCTGTGTTCATGCTTTTCCTTTCAAGTACATTTCTTCTATTGCCTTAATTTTATCCACTCGACGTAAATGTCTGGGGGCATCCGAAGGCACCGCTTCCAAAAAAGATCTGACGATACACTTCGCCAATTCAGACCCAATGATCCGCGCACCCAGGCAGAGCATGTTCATCTGATCGTGTTGGACTCCCTGCGCAGCTGAATAAGTATCATGGCAAAGGCAGGCATAGACACCAACCATCTTATTGCCGGCGATGCAAGCGCCCACGCCAGACCCGCACAATACAATCGCGCGGTCTGCTTTGCCATCCACAATCGCCAGGCCGGCTTTCTCTGCATAATCCGGATAGTCGACGCTTTCAGTGGAGTCCGTTCCCAGGTCAATAGCAGTATGACCCAACGACCTTACAGTTTCGATGACTGTTTGCTTCAGGGGATATCCGGCATGATCGGCTGCCACAGCTATTTTCATGGTTAATCCTTCTCTATTTGCGACCGTTATCGCGGTCGGCTTTGGAAATGGAATCAGATTTGAGTAAAGCCAGGGATTCATCAATCACATGTGAAACAGTGAAACCATATTCCTGCATTACCACATCGCCGGGGGCAGAAGCGCCAAATGTATCAATCCCAATGACCTTGCCGTGCTCACCCACCCACCGTTCCCAACCGAAGGGTGAACCTGCCTCAACGGAGAGGCGATTCTTGATCACTGGAGGAAACACCTGGTCGCGATATTCCTGAGACTGCATGGCAAAGAGCTCCCAGCTTGGGAAGGAAACCACGCGTACATTGACGCCTTCCGCAGCCAGGTTATTGGCTGCCCGCAGGATCAAATCCACCTCAGAGCCTGAAGCCATCAGGATCAACTCGGGGTCATCATCACCGATGTCAGCCAGGACATAAGCTCCTAGCAAAAGACCATCTGCGTCAGCATAGATTTTACGGTCGATGGTCGGTAATTTCTGGCGGGAGAGAACCAGGGCTATCGGGCCTTCGTGTTCGACTGCGAATCGCCACGCCTGGGCAGTCTCATTGGCGTCTGCCGGACGGATGGTGACCAGATTGGGGATGATCCGCAAACTGGCGACTTGCTCAATCGGCTGGTGTGTCGGACCGTCTTCACCTACGCCAATCGAATCATGTGTGAACACCCAAATGGAGGGATATTCCGATAACGCTGATAAGCGGATCGCACCTCGCATATAGTCTGAAAAAACCAGGAAAGTGCCTCCATAAGGGATGATGCCGCCATGAGCAGCCATCCCATTCACTATCGCACCCATGGCGTGCTCACGGACGCCAAAGTGCATATTACGACCTTCGGGGCTATCTGGCTGGAAATCATCCTCACCATCGATCCAGGTTTTATTAGAAGGCGCTAAATCCGCCGAGCCGCCCATCAGTTCCGGGAGCTTCGCAGCAAGAGCATTCAAAACCTTACCAGATGCTGCACGGGTTGCCATGCCTTTTTCATCCGCAGCAAAAGTCGGAATGCATTCTTCCCAACCTTTTGGTAACTCACCTTTGATCCGGCGCTCAAATTCAGCGGCGAGGTCAGGAAATGCTTCCCGGTAGGCATCAAGCTGGTCACTCCAGCCCTCTTCAAGAAGGCAACCGTCTTCAACCTTGGTCAGGAAATGTTCTCGGACGTCGTCAGGGATATAAAAATGTGGTTCTACCGGCCAATCAACATTCTTTTTAGCCTGGGCAATCTCCTCCCATCCGGGAGGAGAACCGTGGGCTTTTTCCGTACCTGCCACCGTGGGCAGACCATGACCAATCGTCGTATGGACGATGATCAAAGAAGGCCGGGCATCCGCTTTCGCTTCATCCACCGCTGCAACCAGACCCTCAATGTCAAAGGGGTCTTCAACATGGCTGACATGCCAACCATAAGCTTCAAACCGGGCAGCCCGGTCTTCCGTGAAAGCCAGGTCCGTTGAGCCATCAATTGAAATATGGTTATCATCATAGAAATAGATCAATTTTCCAAGCTGAAGATGCCCTGCCAGGGATCCAGCTTCTGAGGCGACCCCTTCCATCAGATCGCCATCCGTCACAATGGCATAGGTGTAATGATCGACGATGGTGTAGCCCAGCCGGTTAAATTCAGCCGCCAGATGCGCTTCAGCGATCGCCATGCCCACACCGTTGGCAAAGCCTTGGCCAAGGGGACCTGTGGTCACCTCAATCCCTGGTGTCAACCCATACTCAGGGTGCCCGGGTGTTATGCTGCCCCACTGCCGGAAGGACTGCAGTGCTTCCAATGGCAAGTCATAACCGGTGAGATGTAACAGTGAATAAACTAACATCGAGCCGTGCCCGCCTGATAGAATAAAACGGTCACGGTTGAACCAATTGGGATTTTTGGGGTTGTAATTGAGGAGTTTCATCCATAAAGCATATGCAATCCCCGAATCGCCCATAGGTAAGCCGGGGTGCCCAGAATTTGCAGTCTGGACGCCGTCTACGGACAAAAATTTGATGGTGTTAATGGCTTTGGATTGAAGTGGATCCTGACACATAAGTAAAAATTCCTTTCGTTGAATGATCGACTCAATTTTACCACGAGGGGTATTTATTAACTGATGACCAGCGTAAAGGGTTGGTTAATCGAATACAATTATTGAGGCATCTTCATCATAATGGGAGCCGAAATGAAAATCCTTCTGGGTATTGATATCAGCACCATCGGAGCGAAAGCGATCCTGATCGACGATCAGGGCGAAGTGCTCCAAACTTCAACTCATACTTATCCTCTCAGCACGCCGAAACCACTTTGGTCAGAACAAGATCCAGAGGATTGGTGGCAGGCGGCCCAATTGAGCATCAGAGACGTCCTTTCTCAAACAGGCATTAACGCCAGTCATATCAAGGGCATCGGCTTGACCGGACAGATGCACGGGCTTGTGCTGCTGGATGCAAAGGATCAGGTCTTACGCCCTGCCGTACTCTGGAACGACCAGCGGACCGGGAAAGCCTGCGAGAAAATGGTCGAACGGATCGGACTAAACGAATTAATCCGAATCACCGGCAACCCGGCATTGACCGAATTCACAGCGTCTAAAATCCTTTGGGTTCGCGAGAACGAACCTGCGATTTTTCAACAAATTGCCCATATCCTCTTGCCGAAGGATTATATCCGCTTCAAACTCAGCGGTGATTTTGCGATTGACTGTGCTGACGCTTCAGGCACTTCCCTTTTTGACATCTCCCAGCGTCAGTGGTCCGAAGAGATCCTTTCGGAATTGGAGATTGATCCCACCTGGCTCCCCTCTGTTTATGAAGGCACAGCGGTCACCGGTGAAGTATCGACCGATGGTGCTGAACACACCGGTCTTCAGCCGGGTATGCTCATCGTTGGCGGTGGAGGCGACCAAGCTGCCCAAGCTGTAGGCGTGGGCGCTGTGACAGCGGGTATTGTGGCTCTCACCCTGGGTACCTCCGGAGTCGTTTTCGCCCCCACCGGGGAACCCTTCATTGATCCCCAGGGGCGTTTGCACGCTATGTGCCACAGCCTGCCACCAGGAGCAGATCAGGGCTGGCATTTGATGGGCGTGATGCTGTCCGCCGGTGGCTCACTCCGCTGGTACCGGGATACTTTCGCACCAGGCGTTGACTATGCGAATTTGCTTGGCCCAGCGGAAGACATCCCAGCAGGCAGTGAGGAATTGCTTTTCATGCCCTACCTGACCGGTGAACGCACGCCGTATCCCGATCCCTTCGCCCGGGGTGGCTTCATCGGTCTGACGGTACGCCATGGCTTCGCGCACCTAACCCGCTCGGTGCTGGAAGGTGTAGCGTATGGTTTGCGGGATAGCATGACTCTCGTGAAAGAAGCCGGGGTTGGAGAAATCGAGCAAGTCCGGGTTTCCGGCGGAGGGGCTAAAAGCCCGCTGTGGCGCCAGATCCTTGCCGATGTGATGGATGCGGAATTGGTCACTGTGAATACCACAGAGGGAGCCTGTTATGGTGCAGCGCTATTAGCTGGGGTTGGCGCCGGGATCTGGTCCAGTGTCAGGGAGGCTTGCGAAGTAACCATCACCATATTGACGTCCACCCGTCCGAACAAAGCCCACGTCGCTATCTACGATGACTATTATCAGAATTATCGGGCGCTTTACCCTGCTCTGAAAGATCAATTCAAATCACTCTCCACAAAGTCCATGTGAAATTGAACTTGAAAAAGAAACGCTTTATCGGCATTTCAATATCTATCGTCCTGGTAAGCCTGATCTGGATTATCCTGACCCCGATCCTTTTTCCAGGGGTTCAAGCTGGCGCTGAACTAGCTGCTGCTCATAAAGGTTTCCAAGCCCCAGACTTCGCCCTGGAGACTCCTCAGGGTCAGATTATCTCACTTTCGGATTTTGATGGGAAACCTGTGCTCGTTTTCCTGTGGGCTTCCTGGTGTTCGGTCTGCAAAGCAACCATGCCCGGTCTGCAATCAGTGTATCAGGATTATTCATCCCGGGGATTTGAGATCCTGGCGGTGAATATGACTTTCCAGGACACCTTATCTACTGCAGAATCCTATTTCCAGTCTCAAGGATATACCTACACCATGCTCCTAGATCGGGACGGTTCAGTTGCCCGCGATTACCAGATGCACGCCCTTCCCACCTCAGTTCTCATTGATCCAGATGGTACCGTGCTGGATGTCGTGATTGGTTCGGGCATGAGTGAAGGCTTCCTGCGTGCCCGGTTGGACGAGATCCTGGTTTCAGGGGAAGATGAGTAATCCATGTTCCCCGTGATTGATCTAGGACCCGTTGCCATTCAAGCTGCTGGCTTGATCCTGATCCTCAGCCTGTGGTTCGGCATCTGGCTCACTGAAATATTTTCTAAGAACCTCGGTACTAATGGCGAAGCGATTGAAAATTGCATGTTGATCGGACTACTCGCCGGGATCCTCAGTGCCCGAGTCGGATTCTTAATGCAAAATCCCTCCGTGTTTCTGGATAACCCACTGAGTTTGGTTTCCCTGTCGCCCTCAATGCTGAACGCCAGCTTTGGACTGCTGGTGGGAGGTCTTACGGTTCTCATTTCCCTTCAGAAAAAACATCTCCCCCTCTGGCCCACGCTTGACACCCTCAGCCCGTTGATCATCTTTGTGTTCGCAGGAGTACATCTGGCAAACTTTGCGAATGGCAATGCTTACGGTTTGCCCACCACTCTCCCCTGGGGGATTGAATTGTGGAATGCCAATCGCCATCCCGTTCAAATATACGCACTCGTGCTAACACTGGGTCTCTTGGGTTGGTGGCTCCTTCAAACAAAAATGCTGAAATCCACCGGATTCCTGCGAAGCGGAAACCTGTTCAATCTCGTCACAGCAGCCTTAGCCTTCATTACCGTGTTCACCCAGGCTTTTGTCGCTGAGAAAACGACTTTATTAGGTCTGGATGTGACCCAAGTGGGCGCTTTTCTGGTCATGGTTGGCAGCCTGTATTTGACATTTAAGCGATTCTTCACACCCCGGAAATATATCCCGGTTTTCCTGAGTATAGGAGCGAACATCAACTCAGAGGAAAATATGCCAAAAGCGGTAGAGGCTATCAAAAGTCGATTCAAACTCAGGCGACTTTCAAACCTGTACTGGACCAAAGACATAAAGAGCGGAGGTGACGCACCCCACTTTATTAATTTGGTGGTGGAAATTGAGACGTCTTTACCCTACCCGGATTTGGTCGATCAACTCAAAGCGTTGGAAGGTGAATTTGGTCGAGAACCTGGGAACAAACAACAGGTACCGCTCGATCTAGATGTTATCACTTATGGCAGTGATGTGTTTATTTACCAGAGTAAACCCATTCCCGACCCGAGCTTGGTAAAATATCGTTATATCGCCCAGCCGCTGCTTGAAATCGCACCCGATTTCCGGCATCCGGGAACAGGCAGATCTATCCAATCCATATTGGATGCAATGGATAAAGAACAGCAACCCGTCGAAAAGGTAAATGAGGTGGAAAATGGAATTACAGGGTAAAACTGCTCTGGTTACAGGCGGTGGGATCCGGCTGGGCCGCGCGTTTGCGTTGGCTCTGGCAAATCAAGGGGCTAACCTTGTCATCCATTACAACAGCTCCGCGGAGCCGGCAGAGGAAACCGCCGCCAAAGCGCGGGAGTTTGGCGTGGATGCCATCACGGTAGCAGCGGATTTTAATAACCTGGAGGCGGTCGAGACTCTTTTCCCCCAGGCATTGCGACATTTTGACTCTATCGACATCCTGATCAACAATGCCGCGATATATTTACGAGGTGAAGGGCTAGATACAGATCGTGAAACCTGGGAAAAACAATTTCGCATCAACCTGCAGACCCCCTTCTTGCTGACACAGGCTTTCGCCCAACAGCTCCCCGAGGGCAAGCCGGGCAGAGTGCTTAATATCGCTGATGCACAGATCCTTCAGCATAAGCCGGACCATTTCGCTTACCGTCTGACCAAGTATTCGCTGGTTGAGATGACGAGGATGTTCGCCCAGGAGCTGGCGCCGAATATCACGGTCAACGCGCTTGGCCTGGGGATCATGCTCCCCCTCGCCGGAAAGAAAGATATTGACTTACTCGCTTACGCCGAGAAGCACGTCCCCCTAAATCGCACCGGAAGCCCGCAAATCGCTGTCGAAAACGCCTTGCATCTGATCAGAAGCGACTTCACCACCGGAGCATTCCTGCGGGTGGACGGGGGGCAGTATCTGTAAGTCTCAAGAGCCGCCATTCACTTGAATCGCAGCCCCACTGATGCTATCAGCCGCTGATGAAGCCAGGAACAAGATCGTCTCAGCTAGCTCCTCCGGAGCCACCCACTTCTCAAAATCAGCATTGGGCGTTGCTTCACGGTTCTCAGGCGTGTCAATAATCCCCGGCAAGACACAATTCACCTGGATATGATGCGGCAGCAATTCTGCAGCCATGCTCTCCGTCAACCGGAGCAAGGCACTCTTCGCAGCTGCATAAGCTCCTGTTTTTGCACTTCCCTTTAACGATGACCGCGAACCAATTGAGATAACCTTACCCTGACCTTTACCCAGCAAATCGGGCACAAAAGCATGAGTCAAATTCAGAAAGGATTGGACATTCAGCGACATCATCCGCTCCCAGGTTTCGGGCGAGAGTTCATGCACCTGTTCCCCAAAGGTAAAGCCACCGACGGTATTTACCAGCACGTCCGCTTTTCCCACCCGGTCGTGCAAGTCCTGCGCCAGTGCTCTCATCCCCTCACGGTCCATGATATCGATCTCCTCAAAGACATGAAAATTTCCAGAGTTTGAGGCAAAATTTTCAAGACCATTCAAGCGACCCTGTTTGTAATCCATGCCACATACTGTCGCACCGTTTTGGAGGAATACTTTGACAACTGCGCCCCCAAGGTTCCCCGCCGCGCCCGTCACCACAACAATCTTATCTCTAAAATCAAACATCTCAAATACCTTTCTTCTTGTTCTTATTTTGGAACGATATAGGTGCGCTCTATCCAGGTTTCCCAGGTTTCTGAGGGTATCCCTGCATCAGAAGCTTCTTGCCGGCTGATGGCGTCAGACTGGCGCAACAAGACTGCTAATGCCTTCGCTGGTTCAAAAATTCCGCGGAAATCATGGTAGATGCGATCCCCGTTTAAGTAACACCAGGGCGCTAAAATATAGGGTGCTGTAGAATCATATTTTGGTGTAGAAAAACGCAATGGCTCCCGTTTCTTACATTGGGTGATGATCTCTGCATAGGCATTGACCTGGCGCTCGAAATTCATGGTTTCCTTGAGGAAATTCCGTGTCTCTTGGGTGACTTTCCTATCGCCATTTAGAACCGTCAACACACACTCAACCGCTGCTTCGATGTCGCCATAATTCACTTTATCAATTAGGTCATCGGGCATGAGCGTCCGGTGCACACCAACTTTGGCAACCACACTGGGCGTCCCGCAAGCCAGCGACTCGTAAGCCACATTACCAAACGCTTCCACAACATTTCCCAGACACAAGGTTACATCACCCAGACTGTACAGCGCCGGCATGCGTTGCAACGGCATCCAGTGGATAAATCTGAAATACTCCCTAACACCCAGGTCCTGCATCAGGCGCATCATTTCCTCATAAAATTGTGACTCACCCGAGGAGACCATTGACCTGATCCACTCCGGAACCAGCACTTTCAGGTTGGTGATGCCATGCTGATGGACCAGCCTGTTAACAACCTGGATCGTTTCCGGCAATCCTTTTCCAGGCTCGGGCCGGTGGGGGTGCAAGAGGATCGTTTCATTTTGCGGGTCAAGACCCAGTTCGTCTGCCAGATCAGCAGGGTCGACTGGTGAGAAGACATCGAAATCAATGCCGTTGTTTACCTGGTGCATCCTGCTTCTAAGATCAGGATAAAATCGTCCCACAGTGTGTTCAATAACCTCTGCAGAATATTCTGATACGCAGATCACCTCATCGAATTTTCCGATAAAGGATCCCAGAACCGATTCCGGATAAATGTTATCCCGGAAAGATGCAATTGTCGGGATTTCCGCATAGACATCAGGAAGCAGGAACTCGCCGTCGTGGATGTAGAACCGGTCTGCGCCAACCAGCGCATTCGCTGTGCGTTCAACAATTAACGCCAGATCCGCTCCGCTGACTGCGTAAGGTTGTGGGAAAGGCAGGTGGAAAGGTAAAACAGGAAAAACCGAAACATGATCAACCCAGGTGAAGGGTGCTGATACTTCGTCGGGCTTCGCACAAAGGATTTGTACTTCATGGCCCAGAGAGCCTAAATGCTGGGCAATATAATAAAGATGTTTTGAGGCACCGCCGGTGACTACTTTTGGGAAGAGAGGATTGATGGAGAACATAACGATCTTCATCTGCAACTCATTTCTGATTTTCTCGGTACAATTAAAATCATTGGAAAGTGAGTGATCATGGATAAAATCTTCATCAAGAATTTACATGTACTCGGTATTTTAGGCATTCATCCCCATGAACAAAGGACACCTCAGGAAATCCGCATAAGTGTAACTGTTACCACGGATATCACCCAGGCTGCTCAAAATGATAACATTCTCCAATCCGTAAATTATTCCACATTGGCGAAGGAAATTATTCTCTTTATTGAATCCAGCCATTACCTGACAATCGAAGCGTTGATCGACGCATTAGCAGAGAAAATCCTCGCGAATAATCTGGTCAATGAAGTTTGGCTCCGGCTTGAGAAGCCAAACGCCGTCCCTGAAGCTGAATCGATTGGGGTGGAAATCACCCGCAAGAGGAAATCCTAAAAGTGCAGGCGCTCTGCCCCACGATTGATATTATCGAGAAATTCCATCCGGGTGGACATATCATCCCTGAACACACCCAACATGGTAGAGGTTGTCATGCGGGCATCGTGTTTTTTGACCCCGCGCAGCATCATACACATGTGCAAGCCTTCAACCACAATGGCTACTCCCTGGGGATTCAACACAGCCTGAATGTACTCCGCAATCTGGCGCGTCATGCGTTCCTGCACCTGTAACCTTTTTGAAAATAAGTCTACAATGCGGGGAATCTTGGACAACCCGATGACCTTGTCCGTCGGGATATAGGCGACATGCGCCCTGCCAATGAATGGCAGCATATGATGTTCACAAAGGCTGTAAAATTCGATATCGCGCACAATCACCATCTCATCATAAGTGACATCAAAAACAGCCTCATGGATCAGAGCCTTCGGGTCCATCCGGTAGCCAGCGAGCAGTTCCTGATAGCTTTTAGCTACCCGCTGCGGGGTTCTGAGTAGACCTTCCCTGTCCACATCCTCACCAATTGAGACAAGGATATCATTTACTGACTTCTCGATAGTGTCAAGGTCCATTTCTTCTTCACAAAACAAATCGGCAGCGAGCGCCAGCGGATCATTGCAATCGTCAACCATTTAATCCTCCATATCATTATTGAGCATTGATGATTAATTTATTCTAGCATAAGTGCATATGGCAAAGGTAAAAAATAAACGGCTTGTACAGGTTCTTGCACAAGCCGTTGGAGTTTCGTCCTTAAATTTTAGCCAAATTCGGGGATGATGATCCCATACGAGCCATCACGGCGACGGTAGAGGATATTAAACTCACTGGTATTTGCATTGTAAAACACAAAGAAGTTTTCATGACCCAAGAGCTTCATCTGTTCTACCGCCTCCAACTCATCCATCGGGACGAGCATAAAGCGCTTACGCCGGGCAATCACTGGCTCTTGCTCTTCTTCTTCTTCTAATTCCTCCGGGTACGGGACATTAATCGCATCAGCGATTGTCTGGCCATCACCTCGTCCCCGATCCCGTTTGCCTTTATATCGCCGAATCTGGCGACGCATTTTGTCGAGCGCTGCATCTACAGCTGAAAAGATACTGTCAGAATATTCCTCCGAGCGCAGGATAAAACCTTTCCCACGCAACGTTAACTGGGCGACGTGCCGGTCATTTGCGTTTCTGGCTGTCTTTGTATGGGACAGATCCACCCTGCATTCATCTACTTCGTCCAGAAATTTTTCAAGTTTGTCAACCTTCTTTATCACATAATCATTGAGACGATCGGTTAATTCAATGTTCTTGGTGAAGATATCAATCTTGACAGTCATTTTAGCCTCCGTTTCAGGTTGGGTAATCAGATTATACTTGATGGCGGTTCAATTTGGATTAACGACTCCGCCTGGATTGGCCTGGCAAGAGTAAGGCAATAGACAGCGGATGCGCCTGCTGCCTTTAGAGCCAAAGTGCATTCCTTAATCGTCGAGCCGGTCGTGGTTACATCATCGATTAAGAGGACCTGCTTTTCTCTGACGATATCGGGGATGGCTTCAAATGCCCCTGCGACATTGTGGCGCCGTTCTTCTGCGGAAAGCTCAACTTGCGACCGGGTATTCCGGATCCGCTCTAATCCATAAGGCTTGTATCGAATTCCTAGACTTATGGCTAATGGACGGGCAAGCAGTGCTGATTGGTTATATCCCCTCTCAACCATCCGGATCGGACTGAGGGGGACAGGGATCACCATGTCAACCAGCCAACCAGAGTCGTGAACAAGTTCTGCCATCCAACTCGAAAAAAATTCTCCCAAACTTTGATTGTTTTCGTATTTTAGCGCATGCACACATTCCCTGACAACACCTTCATATCTCGCCAGGCTGCGCAGGCTATCATAGGCGGGAGGTGCATCAGCACATGTCTTACATAATTCAGCATTTTTTGAGATGGGGTGGCCACATTTCCGGCAGATACTGCCAGTCAGAAATTGGATTTTCTCGAGACACTTAGTGCACAAACGATAACCTGGCTCCCCACATCCTATGCAAACGGGCGGGTAAATCCAATCAAGTGCAGTCCAAAACCCTCTATAGAAAATGTCTGCCATCCGGATATTCAACACAGGTTATCGCCTTATAATTAAAAGGTTAATGTGTTCTTTATTGAATTGATTGAAGCGCTTCCTGCCACAGATTGACCAGTGCTGGTCTGAGCAAGAAAAAGATCGTGACGATGACCATCAATACCAATATTACGATGAGGATCCATTCAACCAAGCCCTCACCCCGATCATCTGGTAATCTTGCCATAACACCTCCTTAACAACATCTCACCATTATTATATTACATTCTAAAGATGCTTTATAATTGATATGTCAAAGTCTCCAAATGTCGAATTCCCTAGATAATCTATTGCTTATCTATTTTGAAATTTGTATAATAATATCGAAAGCAAATAAGGGAAATAACCCAAAATTAGTCAAAATTAGTGTATGGAGGAACTATGAGCGATATATTTGAACGAGTATCGGGAGAGCAAGATTTTTTCAAGAAAATCCTCGCGAAGATCCCTGGTTTCAAAGGCTACATTGAACGAGGTGACCGGCGGATGTCCGACAAGCTGCTCCGGGAAAACGTTGCCAATGAGTTTGAAGCGTTGTATCAGCGAATTTCCAGTTTGCAGCGGGACCTGATCAGCCAGGGTGAGATCTCCTATGTGGATGACCTCGAGGCTGCTGCTTTGAAACTCCGGCAATTCATCGACCGGGTTCGGACAGCATCCTATGGCTACGCTGGCATCTTTGATGCCATCAAAATCCGGGAAGAAGAACTTGAGCAGGTCTATCAATATGACTATGCCCTCCTTGCGCTCTCCGATGACGTCCGCTCAGCCATTGACAATGTGGAAACATCAATGGGGACGGAAGGGTTCGATGCCGCCATTCGCCATCTGACAAGCGTCAGCCAGCAATGTGTGGACGCATTCAATAAACGGTCTGAGGTAATGAAAGGCATCACCACCGAAGGATAAAATAAAGAGAAGTCGAGATAGTGATCATAGACAAGAAATAGGAGTAAATAAATATGGCTAGAATTTTTGATGTTGTTGAATATCCAAAGGAGATGCAAGACGAGATCGTGCACCGATTCCCCGAGAGCGGCCCCGCCGACCTGCGGATTGGCTCACAGGTCATCGTTCGTGAAGCACAGAATGTTGTGTTCATGCGAGATGGCCGGGCACTGGACGTCTTTGGCCCAGGGCGCCACACGGTCACGACAGCCAACATCCCCTTACTCATTGATTTCGTCAGCAAAGCCTTCAACAACCGGACCCCCTTCACAGCAGAAGTGTTCTACGTCTCCATGAAGGAATTCGCTGACAGGAAATGGGGCACCCCCCAACCTATCATTGTTCGCAACCCCGGTGTGGGGCTGGGTGTCGCGCTTTTACAGGGCTTTGGCAGCTATAGCTTCCAGGTCGCCGATCCTCAGCAATTCGTAACACAAATCGTCGGTGCCCAGGGATACTATCGCACCAGTGATATTGAGAACCGCTTGCGCACAATGCTGCTCTCTAAGTTGCAGGACCTGCTGGGTGAAACCACAGCCAAGAGCAACGTCCTCGAACTGATCGGCCTGACCGATGAACTTTCATCCGGTGTTCGTGCTAAAGCCCAGGATGACTTCAAGGCGATTGGTTTGCAACTCAAATCGTTCTATATCGGCAATCTGAAGCCGTCCGATAAGTCCGCTGAAGAACTCCGGGCGATGGGCATGCTTGATATGCAGACCTACACCCAGTTACAAGCTGCGGACGCCATGCGTGATGCTGCTCAGAATCCGAGTGGTGGTGCTGGTCTGACAGCTGGCATCGGTGCTGGGATGGGGATCGGCAATGCGCTCAGCTCTGCGCTGAACAACGCCAACCAGCAACAAGGCGACGGTGGACAGGCAACCGGTGGTGGCGCTGCAGGCGCGGCAGCTATGCCAGATGTCATGACACCCGATGAAGCAGCGCAATTCTTGAAAGTCTCCGCTGAGGATATCGTAGCTGCAATTGAGGCTGGCGATCTGCAAGCCCGCAAGATCGGTAAAGCCTACCGCATCAGCAAAGATGCCCTGAATGACTTCCTGAAAGGGTAATCTACAACCAAGACGAAGATGGGGTGCTCGGAAATCTTCGGGCGCCCTTTTTTATTTTAATTATCTCCAACAATACAATTTCCTTAACGTTTAACAAAGTAGCTGCATGGTATAATCGGTTAACAACTGATTAACACCTGAGAGATAAATGAGACTGCACGAATACCAATCCAAAGAAGTCTTCTCGAATTATCAAATACCGATTCCCAGAGGCAGATTGGCTTCCACACCAGAGGAAGCCAAATTAATTGCAGAAGAACTTAACACACCCGTCGTTCTCAAAGCTCAGGTTCTGGTTGGGGGTCGGGGGAAAGCGGGCGGGATCCGACTGGTTAAATCGCCTGATGAAGCCGAAGAAGAAGCCTCGAAGGTTCTAGGCAACCGCATAATGGACATTCCTGTCCGTCGTCTGCTGGTGGAAGAAGCAGTCAATATCCAGCAGGAGATCTATGTTGGATTGACCGTTGACCGTGAACGCGGTGAAACGCTCCTCATCGCCAGCTCAGAAGGTGGCATTGACATTGAGGAGGTCGCCCGGGTCTCCCCGGAGAAGATTGTCCGGATCGGCGTCAACCCGCTCCTGGGATTGAGAGATTTTCAAGCCCGTAATATGGCAACCGAGATCGAAATCCCTCGCCCACTCTGGCGGTCATTTATTGCAATCTGCCAAAATCTATATCAAGCCTATCTTGACTTGGACGCCACCCTAACTGAGATTAATCCCCTGGTCATCACCACTGACAATCACCTGATAGCATTGGATGGAAAAGTCATCATTGATGATAACGCTCTTTTCCGTCACCCGGATCTCGTCGATAAAAGAGATATTTCAGCAGAAGCGCCTGAAGAGATTGAAGCGCGAAAATTCGGATTAGCTTACATCAAATTAACGGGGAATATCGGCTGCCTGGTGAATGGCGCCGGTTTGGCAATGGCAACCATGGACATTATCCAGCACAAAGGTGGGCAACCTGCCAACTTCCTTGATATCGGCGGCGGAGCCAGCTCAGAAAAAGTAGCAGCCGCGCTCCGAATCATCCTTGCCGACCCCCAAGTTGAAACAGTGCTAATCAATATCTTTGGCGGCATCACACGCTGCGATGAGGTCGCCACCGGGATCAAACACACTTTGCAGACCATAGAAACAGACATCCCCTTCATTATCAGGTTGGTCGGGACCAACGAGATGGAGGGCAGGCAGATCCTGGCAGATGCTGCCCTCGAAACCGCCGAAACACTACAAGAAGCTGCGGAGAAAGCTGTTAACCTATCCCCGGAGCCAGTCTCATGAGTATTCTCATCAATGGCTCAACCCGCCTTTTAGTTCAGGGAATCACCGGACACGAGGGCCTTTTCCACGCCCAACAAATGCTGGCTTACGGCACAAACATTGTCGCGGGCGTTACCCCCGGAAAGGGCGGTGAATGGGTCATGGATGGGAAAGTGCCGGTTTTTGATTCTGTCCGGACAGGTGTTGAAGTGACGGGGGCGAATACGAGTATCATCTTCGTACCTGCCCGTTTTGCCGCTGATGCCATCCTGGAAGCAGTGGATGCTGGGATTGAATTAATTGTTTGCATCACCGAGGGCATCCCGATCAAAGAAATGCTGCTGGTCAAGCATGTGATCCAGGATCAAAACGTGTGTCTGATCGGTCCCAACTCCCCTGGACTTATATCACCGGACCATGTCAAGGTGGGTATTATCCCCGGATCAATCACCAAAAAAGGCAATGTCGGTGTGATATCACGGTCGGGCACACTCACCTATGAAGTTGTCTATGCCCTCAAGCAAGCTGGGATCGGGACAAGCACTTGCATAGGTCTTGGTGGAGATCCGATCGTCGGCACGACCTTCAATGAGATCCTCTCGCATTTTGAAGGAGACTCCCAAACCGACCTGGTCGTAATGATTGGTGAAATTGGCGGTCGAGAAGAAGAAAACGCAGCGACTTTTATCGCCAGCAATATGACCAAACCGGTGATCGGTTTCATCGCCGGTCAGGCAGCACCGCCTAACAAACGCATGGGGCATGCCGGAGCGATCATCGAAGGCAGCGTCGGAACAGCAGAAGTAAAGATCTCGGCTCTGAAGAATGCTGGTGTCCAGGTTGCCAAATACCCTGAGGAAATCCCCGACTTGGTCAAAAGCCTTTAATTGGAAACAGGAGGTGATTTTGCATCAACCTCCTGCTAACCAGAAAAATAAAATGCCTTATTTATGGTTGTTGATATACTCCACCACATCTGCGACGCTTTTGATATCCCGGGCGTCTTCATCGGAAATGGTGATATCAAAGCGCTCACAGAAACCGTCAATGAGAAAGAATTGGTCCATGGAATCAGCCTTCAAATCTTCAATGAAACGGGTTTCCGGGGTAATATTATCATCATCAACTTTTAGAACATCGACAATGACTTCTTTTACCTCTTTTAATATATCGGACATAGTGACTCCTATCTTGAGATGATCTACTCAAATTCTAACGCGCCTTTGAAAACTGTCAAGGTCACCGGTCAAATTCATAAATGATTAACACAAAACCATGAAAAAAGATACTCGAATCAGCCATCGAAAATACGAGCATATTAAAATCAATCTTGAAGAAAACGTCGACTCAGCCCTCAGTACCGGGCTTGAGCGTTACCGCATCATCCACCAGGCTCTTCCAGAAATGGCATTGGATGAGGTCGACCTGAGTCAAAGTCTTTTTGGGAAGGCGCAACGAGTCCCTGTTATGGTCTCCTCCATGACAGGCGGAACCGAACAAGCCGCCCACCTCAACCGCATCCTAGCAACAGCAGCCCAGGAAGTCGGTTTGGCGATGGGTATTGGCTCCCAACGCGCTGCGATCAAAGATCCCGCCGTTGCAGACACCTTCAAAGTCCGGCAATATGCGCCTGACATCCTGCTGTTTGCTAACCTGGGCGCCGTGCAATTCAATTTCGGGTACGACATAGATGAATGCCGCCAAGCCGTGGAGATGATCGAAGCGGATGCGCTCATCCTGCATCTCAACCCGCTCCAGGAGGCTTTACAACCTGAAGGTGATAGCGATTTCTCTGATTTGGTGGATAAGATTGCTAAGGTGAGGAAGGGTTTGGAAATTCCGGTAATCGTTAAAGAGGTTGGATGGGGCATGTCTGTAGAAACGGTACGGAAATTGGTCGATGCTGGTGTGGACGCGATTGATGTGTCCGGTGCAGGAGGCACCTCCTGGTCGCAGGTTGAGATACACCGGATCGAAGACCCCTATCGAGCACAGACTGCCAGCGCCTTCGTTGGTTGGGGAATCCCCACCGCTGAATCGATCCGCAATGTCCGCGCGATTGATCAGGAGATGCTGGTATTTGCCTCAGGCGGGCTTCGGACAGGCATCGACATTGCCAAGTGCCTGGCATTGGGTGCAACACTGGGTGGCATGGCGGGGGCGTTCCTGAAAGCCGCCAATGACTCCCTTGAAACCACCGTCAATGTTATGCAAATGATCGTCGACCAGATCCGGATTGCCATGTTCGCCAGCGGCACCAAAAGCATCGCAGAACTCACCTTCGAAAAACTTCAGGTGTTGGAATAGCAGGTCAGCACATGGTTCTTGACGTACTCCAGGAAAAACTCCTCCCCCTGATTGAAGCTGAACTAAAACAATTCATCTCCAATCTTGACTTTGGCGTCAGCGAAGAGATGAAGCAGATGATCACCTATCATTTGGGTTGGGTTATCAAGCAGGGAGACTCCGGTTCACGAGGGAAACGGATCCGACCCTTCCTGACCCTGCTTTGCGCTGGCGCTTTCAATACGGATGTGATTAAAGCCTTGCCGGGTGCGGTTTCTCTCGAACTGCTGCATAATTTCACCCTGATCCATGACGATATTGAAGATGATTCACTCCTTCGACATGGCAGACCGACCTTGTGGAAGCAATGGGGTACAGCTCAGGCAATCAATGCCGGGGATGCGCTCTTCAGCATCGCCCAATTGAGCATGCTCTCATTGAGCAAGACATGCGATAAGTCAATCGCCCTGACCGCCGCAAAACACCTTAACCAGATTTGCCTGCAACTTACCCGGGGACAGTATCTGGATATTTCTTTCGAAAGTACAAAGACGATTGCGACTGCAACCTATTTAGAGATGATCGAAGGCAAAACAGCTGCCCTGATTGCCTTATCGACAGCTCTGGGTAGTTTGATCGCCAACCAGAATCAATCCATCCAAAATGAACTTTCTGAGTTTGGAAAAAGTCTCGGTCTGGCATTCCAGATTCAAGATGATTATTTAGGTGTGTGGGGTGACCCTGAGGTAACAGGGAAATCAGCAGCCAGCGACCTTCTCAACCGTAAAAAAACCTTGCCTGTCCTTTTCGGATTAACTGAATGCGCCGAATTTCGCCAGCTTTGGGCACAGGATACTCTATCACCTGCTGATGTTGAGAGGATGTCCATTTTGCTGGAAACCTGCGGCGCGCAAGAATTTGTCAGGAGTAAGGCTGAACATTTCACAACTCAGGCATATCAAATTCTGGAAAATGTCTTCCCGGTACGAAATAATTACGCCACTGCCCTATTTGAACTCACCGAAAAATTACTCAACCGGCAAGCCTGAGAATTTCCTCAAAAATTACAACTCATCTACTAAGGATTTGCGTAGTTTTCGGCTGCGTAGGTACAACCATAATCCCTGAGTTAAGTGCGCAGCGGTAAATGATGCAGAAGCAATATAGACGCCCTTGAAGGATTGGGTCACCACACCGGTCACGAGGATGACTCCCAGGAAGATCAAAAATACCACCACAGCCTCTGCGACAGCCCCTGTCTTCTCACGGTTAACGATGATGCCCTGGTAGAGACTGATATAAACACTTAAAAATCCCAATGGTAAACCCAACACCAGCGTCATGCTGGCGATTTCCACCTTGTCCGGTGAAAGGTTCGCAAAAATGGACAACCACCATCGGGAGAGGGGTGTCAAAACAAATACCAAAGCAATGCCAGTCGTGACCAGGGCAGCAATTCGAGCAAACTTCCGCAAAACCGGATAGGAACGCTTTTCTTCAAGCAAAGCCACCACCGCTTCGTTGTAAGCCACACCCGGACTGCGGATCATAAATAGTAGCCCGGTCACCACAGACCAGACCGCCAGTGATTCAAGCGCCTGGGGCATCCGTGAAACAGCGCCACTGATCAATGGCTGCCACAACAACCAGAGTGAGGAGGTTAACGCCAGCGGAAGATAAAAGGACAGGAATCGTTTTAATGACAATGACTTCTCAGTTGGTGGCGCAGCTTTGATATCCGGCAAAATTTTTCTGATCCTCAACCCGGCATAGATCGCTTCTGCCGTCACCCCCAATCCCTGTGCGAGACCAGCGAGTAACGTTCCCGGGATCGTCTTAAGAATAAACCCGATGGTCAACACCACGCTAACCGTGATGAGCCTGACCAGCGTTGTCTGGCCAACCATATTCGAATGACCAAATCGGATCATCGCCCCTTGCTGGAACCGGCGATAAGCGATAGCAAAACTCCATGGCGCCAGTAAGATCAAACCCACTCGAGCAGGCTCGATCACCGCTTCGGGGGATTGTAATAAAACTCGCACGATAAAATCATAGATAGGGGTAAGCGCCACGATTAAATGGAGCGCCATTAAACTTCCACCCAGCCAAAGCGTTAGTTTCTTCAACTTCTGATAAGATCGCCAATCCCGGCTTAAGGCTGTTGACGCCGCCAGAAGCATAATCACCGGGGCTTCGATTGTCAAGGCGATAGGAAAGACAACACCCCCATAGGCTGCCAGATTGACCTCGGCATTCTCCAGGCGAGCCACGATTGCGTTGATAGTAGGCAGTTCAATGCTCATTAACAGCCAGCTGGCGACCAGGGGCAGCCAGGTTTTGAGCACTGTGGACATGGCTAAAGATGATGATTTCTGTGATGTGGGTTGTGTACTCAAAGTCGGTTTTCCTTATTCTTTGTCATTTTGAAACGCCAGCGTTTAGAAGGCAAATTTGATCCCCTCATCCTCGGGTCGCCGGTAGATGCTCAAATTATCATTAGGTAATTCTGAGAACCAGATAGGTTCTGTCACATGTTCCGTCAATCGCAGGAACATATCTACCAATTTTCTGGTAATACATATCCCAGGTCTGAGAGCATTTTACCAGCCGCTTCCCAGATCGTGGAGGGAGCCGCGAGCATTGTTTCCGGGCAGGGATTGTAATAACCTTCAATCCGATATTCCATCATCGTCAAATTTTGAAGATCAATTTCAAAAAGATTTTGACATTGAATGATATCCAGCAGCCCAAATTGGTAAAAAGGTGGTTTAATGGTTTCCTCAACTATGCTCCCAGCATCAACAAAACTGGATTTGATCTCGGCAGCAAAGATCAACCGGTCCCGCTCCAATGCACCAATCAGAGAACTTCCATCCATCCACGCAGGTCGTTCGATTTCCATGTAATCCAACACGGTGGTGGGGATATCCAGATTTTGTGTATTCGCCGATATTTCTCCAACATATTGATCTTGAGGGAAATGAATGATTAAAGGAATTTTTTCCTTAGCAGACCACTTTGATGCATGATCTGTATATACAACTAAAATTGTATTATTGTAAAGGTCACTATCTTTGAGATATTGGACAAAATCCTGAACGGTCAAATCAAAATTTAGGATCGCATCATCATAGAAATCGATCATCCAATTATCTTCTTGTGCCTGATCTTCCGAGAATTTCTGCAATTCCGGATGAAATACAGGGCCATGGGTGCTGATAAGGTGGACATGAGCAAATAGTGGCTGATTGGCCCGTTTTGCGACTTCAAGATTGGTTCTTAAGCAGTTGAGGATCGCCTCTTCGCTCATTTGATTTGTGTCGATTGCTGTTTCCGTCACAATGGCGTATGGATTTTCCATCTCCCTGATGAAGAATATATAAAAAAATCGGTCAAAAAAGCGATCCTTAATCGAGGAGATGAAATAGACCGAATCACTGTATCCGAATTGCGATGCCAAATTTGCTATTTGGGAATTTTGATTCTCCTTACAATTCACCGAGTCAAAACCATTTCGGAAGTTGATCACATTGACATCAACAAAATGCGGAACCCCCAAAGAAATCGTCCGGTATCCATAACGCTTCAATAATCCTGGCAAATGCTCATACATATCCATCCCCTGCAAAGTATTCGGGGGATAAAGCACGCCGGTTTCAAAGGGGAGCTTACCTGTGAGCATGGCAGTATCCGACCCGGTGGAAGCGTTAGCATTGGTGAAATTATTTTGCATGAGCAATGAAGTATCCGCCAATTCCTCTAGGAAAGGTGTGGTTTCGCGTTCATATCCATAGACAGACATATTGGCTGCGTTCAGTCCATCATTGCTCAGTAAGATGATATTTTGGGTTTTGACATCGGTTTCCTGTATGGATCCCAAATCATTTGAATGCACAGGTCGGAATCCTTTCACAACAGCGATCAATGAGATCACTAACAGACTTGCCATGCATAATGATTTCCATTTCGAGCGCGGCCGCTTTTCCAGCCATTGTGTGTAATTCAATGAAAATTTTCGGAGAAGGTAGATAACCGCTCCAATAAAAGCCAAGGCATACAACCCACGTAAAATAAAAGATGTACTGACCACACCAAAGCTCAGGACCGTATAAGTGAAATTATCCAACAAGATCAAACCAAGGGCAGTCAGTAGAAACGCCTCCGGAAGATAATAAACAAAATCATGAAGAGGTGAAAAAAGAAATGAGAACATCACATCCAAAGCAAATAATACGAATAAGAGGATGATTACAAGGATTGATAGACCAAACCCGGATGTAATGAATATACTCAGCTTATCTCCCATATTGAGAATATCCATAAAAGAAGGTTTGGTAATAAAAAATAGCCATTCCATAAATACATACAGGAACGAGAAAAGGACACTATTGATTGCAGAATACATCAATAAGGGAAATCTGGATTTTAAAGATTGATTGAAGTCGATGGGATTAGCCCATAACTTCATTATCCCGAAAGGCGTGCTCAAGACGAGCTTGCGAGTTTTGGGATCAACGAATATTGAAACAATGAAGAGAACCAACCCAAAGGTAAGAAATAGGAAAAGGATAAAAATCCATTCACTGGTGACGAAGTAAGGACGGATCAAAATCCTGTATATCGAACGATGAAATCCATTCTCAATATCAGTGGTAAGGATAAACCGAACGATAATTTCATTCTCGCCAAGGTCCTGAACGGAAAAAACGCCCGAAGCACCTGATTTGAGTTCTTCTGTTTTTACTCTTGCTAATATTTTAGTCCCTTCCCTCACCAAAATTGAGTCATAATCATAAATTGACTCGGGCACAGTCAATTCATACGTAATCATATTTTGTTGCTGGACAAGCTTTTCAGGGTCGAGTGAATATTTCGTAAAAAAGATAGCGGAACCAGGTTTGATAAATGCAACTACGGAAAACAGAAGCATTACCAGGTAAAGTATTCCACCAATGATTCGGAGTGATTTTCTTATCATGAAAAAGTCTTTTCGCCTATTTGTAGATCCAGAAGAAGATTATAACTTACTTCACTATGGAGAGCTCTGCTTAAAAAAGAAAACGACCTGAGTGGATGACAACAATAATCTCAGGTCGTTCTGTCACCCAGACTGGCAAATCAATCAGCTTTTGGATCTTGCTGGAGTATCTCCATTGCACCCTGAGCGATGATTGCCACAGCATAAGGCAAGCAGGCTTCATCAAAGTTGAACTTCGGGTGATGGTGACCATAATCAAGACCTTTATCCGGATTTGCGGAGCCAACAAAGATGAAGCAGCCGGGAATATCATTCATCATAAATGAGAAGTCTTCAGAACCCATCGTCTGGTGGCTTGAATCAATTTCCGCTTCAGGGTCAACGTCCTGAACAACTTTGGTCATTAATGCGGGCAGTTCGGGGTCATTGGTCACCGGATAGGTCAGCCTTTCCATAGAGATCTCGGTTTCACAGTCCATCGACTCGGCAACATGATTGATAATGCTATAGAAACGTTTTTTGACTTTATCCAATACGTCTGGTTTGAACGTCCGGATCGTACCGGAAAAGGTCGCTTCCTGGGGAATGATATTAAAAGCAGTGCCAGCATCAACCTTACAAACAGAAACCACTGCACTGTCCAAGGGGTTGATATTCCAGGACGTGATCGTCTGAAGTGCATTAATGATCTGCGCTGTGGTCACAACAGGGTCCACGCTCCTATGAGGCGCTGCCCCATGGCCACCCTTGCCTGTGATTTTGACGGAGAACATCTCCGCCCCTGCCATCGCCGGACCCTCCGTGAGGGCATACCATCCCACCGGCTTATCATTCCAGACATGCATCGCCATGGAGTAATCCGGCTTTGGGTTTTCCAGCACGCCAGCTTCCACCATTCTGAGCGCACCCCCGCCGCCTTCTTCCGCCGGTTGGAAAACAAACTTGATCGTGCCCGGGATGGATTCCCGCCGCGCTGCCAGCAGCTTCCCTACGCTCAACCCAACCGCAACATGGCTGTCATGCCCACAGGCATGCATCTTTCCTCCAACCTCCGAAGCATATTCAACACCGGTCTCTTCCTGAATCGGAAGAGCGTCCATATCAAACCGGAGTAAGAGCACGGGTGAACCTTCTTTTCCCCGCAGCAAGCCAATCACCCCGGTACTGGCGACACCCGTAGTCACTTCCATGCCCAATTCCGTCAAAGTATCAGCAATAATTGCCGCGGTCCGGGTCTCTTCAAACCTGAGTTCGGGATGCCGGTGGAAGTCTCGCCTGCGTTCGATCGTATAGTCCCTGAGCTTCAATGCTTCGTCTAAAAAGGTCATGCTGTTGGTCTCCTGAATTTAATGCGGCGGAATTGTTCTTCGTACTTGAATTCAATCTCATCGTTCTTCCGGACGCGCTCCAGCATCCGCTGTTCAAAAGCGCGGGGGTCGCCAATCTGCGATGCGTGCTGCTTCAGTGCCTTAATTTTGTCATCCCAGTGCTCGGTGACATCCAGTTTGACGTCCGGCTGGTTGGTCAGGCTCATCCAGACCTCCTCCACCTCGTGGGGCTGATAGCCTTCTTCCAACAATTCGGGGAAGAAAAATCTATTTCCGGATGCCGGAAATACAACATCAATCACCACCTGTCCGGCGTAGCGATGGTCGGGATGATTGATATATTGCTGGCTGGGGAACAGGTTGCCCGGGTCGCATGTAACAAGGATCTGTGGCTGGTATTGGCGGATGAAGCGCACAACTTTCTTGCGCATTTCCAGATCCGGAACCAGATACCCATCTTCATAATCTAAAAAGTCTACTGATTCAACGCCCAGAAATTTCGCTGCGTTTTGCTGTTCGACTATCCGGATTCGGATAACATCCTCCGCAGTCAGGCTTTCATCATCTGACCCCTTATCGCCTTTTGTCAACAACACATAGCGCACCCGGTGTCCGGCTTTGACCCAGCGGGCGATACTCGCCCCCAGGAAAAATTCCGGATCGTCAGGGTGTGCTAAAATGACCAGGATTTCTTTTGGGGATTCCCAACCTTCTGTAAATTCCATGGTGTGATGGTTCCTCTATGCTGGAATCAGGATTTCTTATTGCGGTTACTTGAGCGCCTCGAACTGCGTCCACGCCGTTTGTTTGAAGAGTGGCTCTTCTTGCTATTATCGGATTGCGGTTCCTCTCGTTCGACAGCTTGATCTTCAGGCCTGCTAACGACCACATCCGGCTTGGGCTCCTCTTTAAAAAGAGGTTCCACCTCCTCACCGCGAGCGATCCGTTCAGCCCGGTCAAGGTCCTCTTTAGAGAATTGGCGCGGACCGATTTCAGGGATATCCACAATCACCGATTGTCTCAGGGGCAGGATCTGCACAACTCGTCCCTCACCCATCGGCGTCATGACCTTTTTCTTGCGTTTCGGCAGCGTCTTGATCGATTCGACATACTGGTCGTATTCATACATCAAACAGCAGCGCAAGCGCCCGCACATACCAGTGATCTCGGATGGGGTCAGGGAGATATCCTGGGTCTTTGCCATCCGGATGGAGATGGAAGAGAACTCGGTCAGGAATTTCGCACAACAGCGTGTTTCCAGACCGCAAGCGCCCATCCCACGGATAAACTTCGCTGCATCCCGGGGACCAATCTGGCGCAGCTCCAACTGGACATCCTTGACCATCTTTTGGATTTCCTGATGCAATCGTTTGATATTGTAATGAACGGAAGCCTCACTGTTGAGCGCGACAAAAAGCCGTTCACCATCCAGGGAGAATTCCACAGATATAACCTTGACGCCGCTCAACCCATTTTCATTGAGATAGTCCCGGATGAGCGCTGTGATCTCCTCCTCTTTGAGGGAAAGCGCTTTCCTATTGAGAAGGTCCTGAGGTGTTGCCGGGCGCTCGACGGCTTTAAAGGAATTTAGATCCAGCGTATCAACATCCAGGCTGACCTGAGTGGTCGTTGCCAGTTGTGAGCCGCGGCTGGTGTGCACCACCACCGGGTCACCTGGTTCTAAATCTGGGAAGCGTGAGGCGTCAAAATAATAAATTTTGCCTACTTCTTCAAACTGAACGCCAATAATATTACTGTGACTCATAAGTGAATTATATCATGCCAGTTGGGAAGGCTCATCGGGCATCTCACTGGCGGACTTCCATGCTCATCCGGGCAGCCACTGACTGCGCCAGAGACATCATGACTTTCGCAGCAGCCGAGTCAGGCTCCGCCAGGACCACAGGCTCGCCCTCGTCCCCGCTTACCCGGATATTCTCATCGATCGGGATATTCGCCAACAGAGGCGCACCAGCCACTCGGGCAAGTTGTTCACCGCCACCTTCACCAAAAATCCGCCGCAAGTTGCCATCTTCCATTTCCAGATAACTCATGTTCTCAACAATGCCCAAAATTGGCACATCCATCTTCTTGAACATCGAGACCGCCCGCGCAGCGTCATCGAAAGAAACCTGCTGAGGTGTGGTGACGATCACCCCGCCGCTGAGGGGTACGGTCTGCACCAGTGAAAGCTGCACATCACCGGTTCCCGGCGGGAGGTCCACAATCAGGTAATCCAGTTCACCCCAATCAACATCCATCAGGAACTGCTTGATAGCAGAATGGAGCATCGGCCCGCGCCAGATCAAGGGCTGGCCGGGGGTGACCATAAAGCCGATTGACATCACCTTCACCCCGTAGGCTTCTGCTGGTTGGATCTTCTTCCCTTGGGGAGTCAGCGGGAGTGCATCAATCCCCATCATTATGGGTACGTTGGGACCGTAGATATCGGCATCCATCAGCCCGACCTTCGCGCCGCATTGCGCCAACGCAACCGCCAGGTTCACAGCCACGGTGGACTTCCCAACGCCGCCCTTGCCAGACCCAACTGCGATGATATTTTTGATCGAAAGATCTTTAATCTTCTTATCTTCAGGTACTCGCGCGCCCATCGTGACATTGACTGATTTCACCCCGTCAATCGCCAGCACAGCCCTCTCAGCTTCCTGCTGGATCTGGGTCCGCAACGGGCAGGCGGGCGTGGTGAGTTCGACGGTAAAGGAGACGATCGGACCTTTGATCGCAATATCCTTGATCATATTCAGGGTGACCAGGTCCTTGCGCAATTCCGGGTCCATGACCTGACTGAGCGCCTGGAGGACTTGTTCTCGGGTGATTTCTGGCATTGGGTAGAGATTCCTTTCAAACATCGGTGGACACGATGTGTATGGAAATGGAGAATAAGTGATTCCAAGGTCTATTTTACCCAGTTAACGGAAAAATAATCAACCAGTAATCTTAATTAACTCTTGAAGAGCATAACCGAATTTGTAGGGTGCGCTCCGGTCGTGAGCGCACCAATAAAATCGCGCGAACAATAACTGTAGGGCGGGTTCCCAACCCGCCGTTTTTAGAAACGCGTTGCGGGAAATAATTTCCTTTTCCGTCACATACGTTGCTTTTGTGTGACCTACACCTTAGCCTCCTGTCGGTACTAACCTGCCTAAGCCGCCCACTGGGAATTGTGACTGCCCGCAATACCTCAATGTTTTTTAACATTCCCCTTTGATTCTGTGTAAACATTGTAGATCTAACTTTTCAAATTGGTGGGATTAAAATAGGAACTCACCCTACAAAACTGAAATTTCATATTAAAATAAGAATATCATTTGCAATTTTGAAGAATCGTGTGGAATCAAATGCCATTACATCATTATTTACCAGCAACATATCTTGCAAATTTTTCTCTGGATGAAATTACTGTTCCTCGCCGAGATCGGGTCATTTATGTTGGAGATAAAAAGAGCAAAAATATTTTTCCTGTGACAGCTGGCGATGCAGGCGCAATAAATAATTTATATACTTTAGTTAGTCCTAGAGGGAAATCAGAAGAAATAGAACAAATATGGGCAAGATATGAAACTGATCTTCATATAGAAATCCCAAAATTAGTACATAAAATAGTTGATCCGAAAAAATGGATTAGGCTTTTAGTACCGTTTGTTGCATGTATGCTTGTCAGAGGTCCAGATTTCAATGAAAGATTTAAGAAACGAATTAGCCTTTTACTTAATATTTCACAAAATGATGAACTATTTTCAAGCACTTATATTAATGAAGCGAGAATGTTTGAACTTCAAAGAATAATTGGTCCTGTCTCAGTGGCAAATTGGATTGTTGTCGAATCCAGGGGAAAAGAAGCACTGATAACAAATGACCTAGGTTATAGCCCATTTGCACATTTCGCACTCAGACATTTTGGAATGGCAGTACCCCTAAATAAAAAATTTGTTTTAGCGATTTCTCCGAGATATAAAGGCTCTGTCTTAAATTTTAACTATGGTATGTGGAGGCCAATAATCACTTATACTGACAGTCCTCCTGGTAATGAAATTGACCTTAACAATGCATTAGTTCAAAATGCCCAAAGATATATTTTTTGTTCATCACCTGAACAAGCTGAAAAGTATCTGCTTAATGCATCTTATAATCCAAAACCTATTGAGCCTATTGAATTAGGTTTCTTAGGTGAACCTCATGCAACAGCTCACGAATTCACTTGGCATAGACTGGCAAGCACACTCGAAAATAATCCTAGAAGGAAAGATATCGATGATTTCCCAATAGATTTGAATGCAATAACAAAAGGTTGGCATTCATATTTATTTTTACCTATGAATCAAATTCAATTTCCTTCACCATTATCAAGAATCGATGACTTTATAAATTGTAATTTTTATAATCCGGAAAATTATTTGACACTTAGTAGAGTCATAGAACTCGAAAAATTAGAACAACACGAAACAATGTTGAATGAAGCTAATACGGGGTTTCAAAACGCAAAGGATGCAGATTTAAAAGAAGAATTCCTATTTGCTATTTCAAATGCTCTTTACAATCTAGGATACATAAAAGAATCTAATTTTATTTTGAATGAATTAATAGAAAATAATCCTTTAAATACTAAAGCAAGAATAAACAGAGTATCTAGTTACATCGAAAAAAGAGATTTAGAGAATGCTCATAAGGAAATTAACGAAATTCTGGCCATTGAACCAGATAATATGTTGGCATACCTAAACCTTGGAAAATATTATATTTTGAGTGAAGATAGTAGCTTGGCTATTCATGCAATTAATAAGGTGCTTGGAAAGCTTCCAAAAGGGACCATTTTAGGTCAGGCATATTTTCTTAGGGGTATTTCTTACCAAATCCAAAATAAACATATAAATGCAATAATTGATTTTTCAGAGGCAATTCAGATTTTTTTTAAAAAGGATCTGCTTTTCTTCGCTTTTTATCAAAGAGCATTCTCAATATATCAACTATTCGATAATTCCACTGAAGAATTGACTAAGAATAAGAAAATAGAGAAGATGAATTCATTTTTTGGAATAATAAATAGAAATAATTATATAGAAAAAGCCCTGTCCGATCTTTCCAATTGCATAAAATATAAAGTCCAAAACGATAAATTAATAGATGTTTATAAACTTCAAGCAAAATTATTCTTTAGGGAGAATAATTTCATAAAAGCTTATAATAGTTATAAATTAGCTGCAACTTTAGATAAAGATGATCCAGAAATTATATTTGAACAATCATGGATATTAATTTTATTCGCAAAGTTCAAATTAGCGAATCGATATTTATCAAAAGCGATTAAGTTACAGCCAAATCATGGAGAAATCTATAACAACAGAGGAATCACTTACTTTTTCATTCGAGACTTTACACAAGCAAAGAATGATTTTCAAAAGGCAATACTTCTTTTTGGGGAAAAACCAGAATCTGGAAGTCCATTGAGATTTCTTGCTCAAATCTATATGATTGAAAATAAATCTGTATTGGTATCAAGATATATGGATATGGCTAAGAAAGTTGAACCAAATTCAGAGTCAAATGTATTACTCTCTGGAATATACCACCTATATAAAGAGAGATATGCCATTGCTGACAAAATATTTAAAATTTTATCATCTAAAGTAAATATTAATTATTCTGTTTTTAGAATTCTTAGCATGGCGTTGAGAAGTAAATTCGATGATGCAAAAAATTTATTGATGTTACTCGAATCCAAAAAAATACCAAATTATTTTTATGCTCTTCTCGATCTACACAAAAATTATCTTCTCCCTAAAAATAATCATATAGTTGATTTTTTCAATGAAATAAATATTCAGAGTCATCTTCATAATCAACCAAATAATAAGAACTAATCTCACATTTAAAGTTGCCTTTGACATCCTTATTGTGTTCACACTGGCTAAGATTCGCAAATTCCCTTTGCACTCATTAAAATTTATTACCCATAGATAAATCCATAAGGTGGGGTCAAAAAAATTAAGATACCCATGAAACTCAGTTATTCTCTACTCCACCGTCACGCTCTTCGCAAGGTTCCGCGGCTGGTCCACGTCCAAGCCCAGCAGCGAGGCGATATGATAAGCAAACAACTGCAACGGGATGCTGGTGATCACCGGGCTGAGCAGCCAGGGCGTCTCCGGCACCCATAGGATGTTGTCCGTCAGGTCCGGGATACGCTCGTCCCCATCCGTGGCCACCGCGATCACTTCCCCGCCCCGCGCCAGCGCCTGCTCGATCTGGCTGATCATCTTGTCATACCAGGGGTCGTTCGGCGCCAGCGCGACCACGGGCATGGTCTTGTCAATCAGCGCGATCGGACCGTGTTTCATCTCACCCGCCGGGTAGCCTTCAGCGTGGATATACGAAATCTCTTTGAGTTTTAATGCCCCCTCATAAGCAATGGGCATGTTGATCCCCCGCCCGAGGTAGAGCATATGACGCATGTGCCTGAACTTACGTGCCAATGCCAGGACCGCCGGTTCCCGGTCCAGACATTCCCCCACCAATGCAGGGATACCCATCAGGTCGTTGACCAGAGAGTAACGCTGGTTGCCATCAATCTCGCCGCGCAGGTCACCCAAATACACCGCCAGCAGGTACATGTCGATCAACGGTGCGGTGAAAGCTTTGGTGGAAGCCACGCCAATTTCCGGTCCCACCTGCATGGAGATGCACCCATCGGCGATGCGCATCGCCTGCGAGCCAATCGCGTTCACATTTGACCACAGGATCGCTCCCTTTGAGCGCCCTTCTTCCATCGCCGCCAGAGTGTCTGCTGTCTCACCGGATTGGCTGATTGCCAGGACGACCGTATCCTCATCCACCAGCGGGTCCGCATAGCGGAACTCAGATGCAATCGCCACCTCCACCGGAACCCGGGCGATCCGCTCGATCAGGATCTTCCCCACCATGCCGGCATGCGCTGCCGTGCCGCAGGCGGTGATGATGATCTTCTTGATCCGTTTAGCTCCTTCAGCGTCGAGGTTCAGCTCATGCAGCATCACCTTGCCCTCATCGAAATCAACCCGACCAGCCAGCGTATCCGTCAGCGAGCGCACCTGCTCGTGGATCTCCTTTTGCATGAAATGGCGGTATTCACCCTTTTCCGCTGCCACCGGGTCCCAGGAGATAGTCTGCACCTGGTAATCAATCGGCGTACCTGTGATGTCGGTAACATCAATCCCCTCACGGGTGATCACAGCCATCTGGTGCGATTCGAGGAACACCACCCTGCGGGTGTGTTCGAGGATTGCGGGCAGGTCCGAAGCGACGAAGTTCTCACCTTTCCCCAGCCCAATCACGACGCCACCGGCGTTCCCAATGCGCGCCGCTACGATCTTATCCGGTTCGCGAGAGGACATTACCACGATACCATGTGCACCCTTCAACTGCTTCAATGTCTGGCGCACGGCTTCTACCAGCGAACTCCCGGCAGCATTAAATTTCTCAATCAAATGGACAATGGTTTCCGTATCCGTATCCGATTTGAACACGGTCCCCTCAGCGATCAATTCCTCGCGCAATGCCAGGTAATTTTCGACGATGCCATTATGCACCACGACCACTTCCCCCGTGCTGCCGATATGCGGGTGGGCATTGCGGGCGTTCGGTTCGCCGTGGGTCGCCCAGCGGGTATGTCCGATGCCGATTTTTCCGTGCAACGGTGTATCATGCACCAATGTCTCCAGGTGCTTCAATTTCCCGGCATCCCGCCGGATCTCGATGTGACCATTATCCAAAACAGCCACGCCCGCGGAATCATAACCGCGGTATTCCAATCGTTTCAATCCGCTTAATATGATCGGGGTTGAGTCGCGCTCGCCAATATAGCCAACTATGCCACACATAGGTTCATACCTCCAAAGGGTTATGATCGTGCCAGGCGTCCAGAATCGGGACCACGCTGTGGTCACTCCGGACTATGATAATTTGTCTCTCTAATGGGAACGCAACTACGGTCTGTAGCGGGAGGCATCCGCCGATCTCTCGATTTTCCATGCGCAGGGCTTGCCTGCGCTGTTAGCCCTGATCTGCATCAGGGAACCTCCGTCCTCGTCACCAACCGGTGGTCAGCAGGGTTGGCCAGGCGCTTTTATTCCCAGGTTAATGTTCGATATGCTCACTCCTTCATAAACCATCAGTATAATGGAGTGAAAACCATTATACCTTAATCAGCAGAATTTGAAAGCCGTGTCATGGAAAATCAAACCTCATCTGAATCCAAACGAAAATGGATCTTCATCGCCCTGCAAATCGTGATCGTCATCCTTGCTGTGGCTGTGGGCTACTTTGGTCACCGTATCCCCATCCAATACCAGGGAGAATTTGGGCTTGTGCGTCAGGCTCGGGATATCGTCCTGGAGAATACCATCCTCGCAATCCCAGAAGAACCCGGTCTGGAATATGGCATGATCCGGGGGATGCTGGAAACGCTTAATGATCCCCATACCATTTTTGTTGAACCTGCTGCCCACGAAGTCCAGTCCGATCAGTTGACCGGTAGTTATGGCGGCGTAGGAATCCGGTTAGAACGGGATACGCAAATGCAATGGCGGATCTATCCCCTGCCCAATTCCCCTGCGCTGGAAGCCGGGATTCAGGATGCTGACCTGCTCCTGCAAGGCGGTGGTCTGGTTATAACCAGTGAAACAGATGATGTGGCCCTCCTCGCCGCCATCCGCGGTCCGGTTGGCGAGAAGGTCAATCTGACCATCCAGCGCAAGGGTGAAACCCTCACATTCACCATCGAACGCCAATCCGTCCCCCTCCCATCCGTCACCTGGAACCTCCTGCCCGAAGCGCCAGACATCGGGTTGGTACAGGTCAACCGGATTGCTGACACCACCGCGGATGAAATCCAAGCAGGGATTGAAGATCTGCAAGCTCAGGGGGCAGAAGCATTGATCCTCGACCTGCGGGATAACGGCGGCGGGCTGGTGGAAGCCGGGGTGGACATCGCCCGTCTGTTCCTCGCCGAAGGCGAGATCCTCCACCAGCAGTTCAAAGGAGAAACCGAAAAGGTGTATGAAGTGGAGAAATCCGGCCCCTATAGCGACCTGACGCTGGTCGTGCTGGTCAACGGCAATACCGCCAGTTCCGCCGAGATCATCGCCGGTGCCCTGGCAGCGCACGAGCGCGCGGTGCTGATCGGTGCGCCGACTTATGGGAAGAACACCATCCAATATGTCTTTGACCTGGAAGACGGCTCCAGCGTGCATGTCACCAGCGGTGAATGGTGGATCCCGGGTATCAGCTTCCCGCTAACACCCGATAGGACCATCAGCGAAGATCCCACCGGTACGATAATCCTACAAACTGCCATTGAGGTTTTTCAGAACGCTAACCAATAGAGCTTCAGAGAGCTACCAATTTTTTGAGTTTGATCTCTTCCGGGCAAGCCGGGTTATCCGTCTGTGACCGCTGGTAAATGCTGAATCTATGCGCAAAGTAAAACGCCCGGGTAGCATCATAGGGCTCATATTCAACCGCCTCCCCCAGAGTGTAGGTCGCCAGTACAGCAATGCCCCTCTCCCGGCAATAGGACTCAGCCGCTTCCAGCAAATCGCCCCCAATTCCCTGCCGGTGAAAATCCGCGTGGACACCCATCCAACCGATATTCACCCTTCCTTCCGCGACATAAAGCGTGATGAATCCCACAATGCGCTTGCCATCATCAGCCACAAACCCGTCCTGGAACCGAAGATCGATGGGGATCGCACGTTCGCGGGCATCCTCGTCGAACCAGTCGTGTAATGACCCGATCAGCTCGATGACTCCAGAAGTGTCTGCGGGTGTCAGGTGTTTGATTGTGATTGTCATGTCAGGGAACCCTCGCTTTAATTGCTACCTAGAATCCAGCCAGAACAATGATAATCTGAAAATCCGTCATTGTGAAAAAAGCTTAGAAATTATAAACGCGATTGAGCGAGTCCAGATCCCCTTCTTCATCCACATCCAGCAGCAACCGTTCATCGATCCAGGGCAGCCAGTCGATTTCGAACTGGTTGAACACTGCCCGGCCGCCCTGATCTCCGGTGACATTACTCAGTGCAACAAAGGTCTCCCGCGCGAACAGAACCGGGTTGCCCCGCTGCCCGTTCACCATGGGGGCCGTGATGGGAGCGCGGTGTTCGTAAAACAGTTCCAGCAACCCCCGGATCAACAATGGAGAGATCTGCGGCTGGTCGCTCAACAGGAACATCACCCCCTCGCACCGGTCCGGCAATGCCGCCAACCCGGCTTTCAGTGAGGTGGATTGACCTTCCTTCCAATCAGGGTTATGCACTATCTGAACGGAAAGGTCCCGGAGCACTTCCTCAACCAACAGGTGATCAGCCCCTGTAATGACGACCAGGGGCGCTAAACCAGCCTCTACGGCATTTATAACCACCTGATAGATGAAGGGCTTCCCCTGCCACGCCAAGAGCTGCTTGGGCTTTCCTAGCCGCTCACTGCCCCCCGCGGCGAGGACAACGCCAGCTATCTCGCTGTGGGTGCTGAAAACCGAGCCTTCCTGCTCCGGTTGGTGAAGTGATCCAATCAAGACACGTTCATATTTATCTGATAATTGCTGGGCTATCCGATTGCCCTTCGCCATCAGCGGTGAGCCATCCGCCTGGTTGAGAAATAATTGACAGTGTGCGATACCCGGTATTCCCTTCAAACCGCCGTGATCACTCCCCAGCACCGTGACGACTTCCTCTACCCGGATCGATTCTCTCATGGGTAACCCGCTCAGGTCGGAAAAGATCTCAGGGCGGTGCACCCATTCTGCGGTCAGCGGTTTCCCTAATGCTTCTAGCCCAGCCATGACGACCACCCGATCCACCCACGCTGGCACCACCGGCTCATAATCAGCCAGTGCTTTCAGATTGCGTTGCCGGGCACCATCTGCTTCCATAAGCAACACGATCCCGTCCCGTTGGCAGCGTGAGTGCAGAGCTTCCAGTGTGGCTTCATCCAAACCGGACAACCGCTCATCGGCGCCTGCGGGGCCGGTGATTAATAACGTCTGGAAATTGTCAAATTCAAGGGAATGAATTTCTTCCGGGGATTGGACAATTTGGTGGTCTTCAGCCAGTCCCGCCTGCCATACGCCCAAATGTGTCGTGGTGGTCAGGACAACGGGAGATTTAAGATCCTGCGCCAGGGCAAACATGGCGCTCGTTTTGCCCCCTGCTCCCACAAAGGCGACCGATTCACCTGCGCTGATCCCCAACGCCTTTGCCAGGTTCATCTGCTTTCAATCTCCCCAAAGGTGACGCCGGATGGAGTCCTTGGTCAGGATAGCTTCCAATACGCCGCCCCCAATCGCCAGGGATTTCTCGGAGACAAACCAGCACCGGAAAGTCTCCTGGCGTGGATCCACATCCCCTACCTTCATGCCTTTCCGAACGCGTAGACCGTCATGGATCAGCCCGCGCACGACTCCCCGAAATGGCGCTGTCACAGCCAGGCCGTTCACCGCCAGGACAGGGACACCCTCCTCCACTGTATCGCCGATCTCGACCAGAGTCTCAACAATCCCATCGATAGGCGCATGGAGCACTCGTTCTGCGGCATAAGCTTGAACCTTGCCGGGGACACCGGTATCGGCTTCCGGGCTGCCTTCCCAATAGACACGGCCTAAATAATGACCGCGATTGGTCTCCACCGCGGCATGGCAGTTCTCGCCTGCGGTAAAGCCCGGTCCCAAGCCAACGACCAGGTCTGCCGAATCCAGCGCCAGGTCAACCTGTTTCTTCCGCATCCGCGCCTCAACCAGCACGAGGGGCGGGTAGTCTTCCAGCAGCTCCAGTTCCGGATCCACAATGACCGGGACCTCACCCTTCTTCCAGCAGCTTGCCATCTCACCAGGGGACTCGATTAATCTTCCAGTGACATCTTCAATTGAGACCTTATCGTCAAAAACCGCCTGGGCAAAAGCCACTGAGCGCCGGACAGCAAGCGGCTGGTCCTTCTCCACCACCAGCACATGCAGTCCCACCCGATGCAACCGCAGGGCGACGCCGCTTGCCAGGTCACCCCCACCCCAGATGAGCACAAAGGGGGTCATTTAATTTTTCCCAATCCTCGCAACACCCGTTCGGGCGTCAGCGGGAATTGATGAAACCAAACCCCGGTCGCTTCGTGCAGTGCATGGATAATGGCAGGCGCCAGCGGAAGATAAGGCATTTCTGCCATCCCGCGTGCGCCAAAAGGACCGATCGGTTCAGCCAGTTCCAAAACGATCGATTCAACTTCGCCAGGAATATCCAGCACCGTCGGGATCAGGTAGTTGGAAAACATATCCGTCAGGACCCTGCCGTCTTTTTGAATGAAATTCTCCAACAGTGAATATCCCACAGCCTGAATCACCGCGCCCTCAATTTGCCCCACGACCTGCATGGGATTGATCGCCTTGCCAACATCATCCGCGCAATAAACCTTCAACAGCTTGATCTCGCCAGTCTCTGTATCCACTTCAAGTTCAACCGTCTCAGCCACGTACCCATAGGTGAAGTTGGGATTGCATTCGCCGGTTTCCAGGTCTAAGGGCGTGGTTGCTGGAGCTCGGTAAACATATTCAACCTTGACAGGGCGCTCCTCTTTCTCCCATTTTTCCAGTGCTTTCTCAGCCGCGCCGCGGATGGAGTTGCCAGACATGAACGTCATGCGCGAGGCTGAGGCGCTGCCCGAATCACCCGTGAAACCAGTATCGGAGACCATCAGCTCGATCTTCTCCACCGGGACATGCAATGCTTCGGCAGCGAATTGTTTGAATACGGTATGGGCACCCTGACCGACGTCTGCGCCGGCGTGGTACAACACAACGCGTTCGATCTCTGCATCGCCATGCAGTTCGATGATCGCTGTGCAGGATTCCGGTGCGCCGAAGGAGAAACCGACATTTTTATATGCGCAAGCGATTCCCCGTCCGCGCTTGACCGTCCTATCATTATTCATCGCAGGTGGCTTTTTCCAACCAGTTTCAGTTTTCTGCCAGCCCGATCGTTCTGCACAGGCTGCCATCACGGGTTTGATGGTAACGCCCTTGGGTGGAGGTGAATTCGTGGAAAGCAGGGAATCATCATCTATCAAATTCCGCATTCGCAATTCCACCGGGTCCATTCCCAGAGCTTCTGCCAGTCGGTTAATTTGCATTTCCGCTTCAAAAGCACCCTGCGGACCGCCAAAACCGCGGAAAGCACCACCAGGAATGTTATTTGTATAAATCGATTGTGAATCCACCTTCACATTGGGGATGTCATAAGGTCCCGTGCACATTAATGTGGTGTTTCCAATGACCTTGGTGGAGGTATAAGCATAAGCGCCTGCATCCTGAAAGACATTTACCTCTGCAGCCAGAATTTTGCCTTCTCTGGTGGCGCCCCATTTGGCATTGATTTTATAAGCATGGCGCTTGTGGTGACCAATAATAGATTCTTCCCGGCTCCAGATGATCTTGATCGGCCGGTCGATGCCGCGCTCATACAAACGCATCACAGCCAGCGCCAGCACGATCTGGATGGACATATCTTCCCGCCCGCCAAATGCGCCGCCAATCGCCGGGTAGATGACCCGCACTCTTTCTCTAGGCAAATCCAGCGCATGGGCGATCTGTTCCTGGTCTTCATGAGTCCATTGCCCTGCGACCACCACGGTGATCCGGTCCTGCGGGTCGATATACGCCAAGCCCGCCTCAGGTTGCAGATAGGCATGTTCCTGCATTGGTGTCCGGTACTCGCCTTCAATAATCACATCACATTTCTCAAACGCCTTCTCAACATCTCCGCGCCTGATCTGATAATTCAGAATGACATTCGTTTCTTTGTCGGGATGCAGCAAAACCGGGTCATCCGCCAGGGCTTCTTCAATGGAATTCACAATCGGTAAATCCTCATAAGTGACCTTGATCTTTTTTCGGGCGGCATCCGCGATCTTGTTCGATTCTGCCACCACAATAGCGATCTGATCGCCCACGAAACGCACCCGGTCAGCGTAAGGCTTGCCCGAGCCAGGACCGCATAATACAGGCTGGTCAGGCATGATCAAGCCATACTCGTTCACCGGCACGTCTTCAGCCGTAAAAACAGCCAGAACGCCCTCCATTGCCTCTGCCTCGGCAGTGTCAACTTCTTTGACAATGGCATGCGGGCGGTCGGCAAAAAGGATCTTCATATATGCCTGGTCGGGCAGGTTGATATCCCCAGGGTAAAGTGCCTCTCCGGTGGCTTTGTCTTTGACATCTACACGGGTGACTGATTTTCCAATGAAAGCCATCATAACTCCTATACTTGACTAACCCTGTTCCACCGATAATTGAGAGTGGCTGGCATTTTCAATTGCTTCGATGATCTTATAATAGCCTGTACAGCGGCATAAGTTACCTGTTATCGCCTGGCGGATCTCCATTTGGGAAGGTGTTTCCCTCTCCTCAAGGAGCTTGGCTGCAGACATGATGAAGCCGGGTGTGCAATAACCACATTGGATCGCGCCATACTTCACGAAAGCATCCTGTACGGGGTGGAGCGATTCTTCCATAGCCAATCCTTCCACTGTCACAATCTCTGCGCCATGCGCCCGGGGTGCCGGCACAAGGCAACTCATCACTGCCCGTCCATCAAGGAAAACGGTGCACGCACCGCATTCACCCTCCGCGCAACCTTCTTTCGTACCGGTCAGCCCTGCTTCCTCGCGAATTAAATCGAGCAAAGTCTTCTCAAAGCCAGTTGTGAAGTGATATTCTTTGCCATTGATCCAGGTGTGGATCTCCTGCCCAGTCCACGCGACCTTCGGAGGAGCGACATGCATCCCTCTGCCCATCAACAGGATCGGATTGTTGGGAACGGAGTCCTTATCCACGCCATTCCGGATGGCAGTCAGGGCGCGTTTGGCGATCACACCGATCATATAACCCCGGTAATCCATTGAACCGCGGATATCGGAGATTGGGCTTGCTGCATCCGCAGTAAGGGATGCTGCCTCAGCAATAATCTCATCCGTCAAATCCTTGCCGTTAAGATAGGTTTCCGCCTTTTCAGCATGGATGATCGTCGGTGCAGCAGCGCCAAGGGTGATTTGGGCACCCTTAACCCGATCACCATCCAACGCCAGTAATACACTGATATTGATCACAGAGATCGCCTGGGCTTTTCGTAACGCTGTCTTAATGAAATAGGAGGGCTGATCCGGTCCGGGAGCATTGAAGTAAATATCTGTGATAACCTCATCCGCTTCCATAACCGTCTTTCGCACACCGGTATAAAAATCCGCCAATGCAACAATCCTCTCGCCGCGTTTAGATTGCAGGGCGAGCTTCGCGTCCAGAGCCATCAATGGGCTGATGGTGTCATTTGCGGGCGAAGCCGTCACCAGGTTCCCGGCGACCGTCCCGCGGTTGCGAATCTGGGGTGAACCCACTTCCCAGCACGCCTGAAGCAATGCAAAGGCTTTCTCCCTGATCAGAGGCGAAGCGACGACATGGTTGTGAGTCACCAGAGGACCCAGATGGATCACACCCTGGTCATCTTCAAAAATGTCATCCAACCCTGGGATTTTGGAAATGTCAATGATGGTCGTGATGCCCTTACGGACTCCACGCTCTATCTCCAGGATCAGGTCAGTGCCACCAGCGATAATGCGGGCTTCCTCCCCGGCAATCGCCAGAGCTTCCACCGCCTTTTCAATCGATTCAGCCATGATATATTTTTGCCACATGCGTATAAACTCCGTTCTTCAAACATTCCGAAAATGGTGCTTGCCTTCGTTCCGCCTCGCGGTGATCTCCGCCATGATGCTGAGAGCAATTTCATGGGGTGTCTCTGCGTGTATGTGCATCCCAATCGGAGATTTGATTCGTTGCAATTGCTCCTCCATAATACCCGATTCCTTTAGTTTTTCCTGGCAGTGAGCCCAGCGCTTCTTAGAACCGATCAAGCCAATATAAGCCGCATCCGTTTCCAACAGAGCAGGAAGACCTTCCAGATCGACCTCCACCCCTCGGGTCACCAGCACAAGGTAAGTTTGGGAATCGATTTGCATCTGTGCTGAGATCTGGCTCATCGCCACCGGCAAATACAGGTCACCGCCCGGTGTGACTTCCGTTGTACAGAATTCTGCCCGGTCATCGCTGACAACCACGCGGTAACCCAACCAGCTGGCAAGGTGTACGACTGATCTGCCGACATGCCCCGCGCCAATCACAACTACGGTTGGCGGTTGGAGAAAGGGTTCCACAAAAATGGAAACCGTCCCTCCGCATAAGCCCGGGTCGCCCCGTTCAATGTCGATCAGGTCATAATTCAAAAAGCGAGTCTTGCCGTCTTTCATGGCTTGCAACGCTTCATCCCGGACCAGCCTTTCAATCTCGCCCCCGCCTACAGTTCCTTCTGTGCGTTCATCCGCAAAGACCACCATCTTGGTCCCCGAATGCCGGGGAACAGCGCCTTTGGTGTTCACAATCGTACATAATGCAACAGTCCTGCCTTCTCTTATCGCCTGGTTCAAGATCTTCAATATTTCCATATCAATCCTCGAGCAAACTGAACACTACCGGTAATAATTGTTTTTTACGGGAGACGACGCCCTCCGCCAGACGAGTGCCATCCGGCAAAGGCCGATATGGAAGCTCGTCCAGCACGACTGGCGCATCCACCATCAATAAGCGACTGTCTCCCTGAACAACATCCGTCACCATCAGCATGGCAAAATCCAGACTGCGCCTTTCCCGCAGTTCCTGGAGCGCGTCGCGCAATGGCTCCAGATATTCATTGAGTTCATACAGGTCGGATACTTCCGCCTGGGCAATAGCGAAGCGGGTCGATTCTGTCTCGTATTGCTTCATATCAGTAGTCACCACATCCATCGGTTCCCGGCTGGATAAACCAGCTCCCGCAGAGAGGATCTTCTCGCCAAAAGCTTCGATGGTTTCGTTTTCAAGCGGCGTCCCCCATACGAATGCCCATCGGGCGAGCCTTTCCGCAGCCTGATGGTCGCGGGAGGTTGTCGTTGGCGAGGTCATCACCAGCGAATCCGACAGTAATCCAGCTAACATCAATCCTGCCAGCTTGGGTGGTGCACTGAGACCAGCGTCCTCGATCATTTCTGAGACCAGGGTGCTGGTGCTGCCCACCACATCCACCGTGAACCGGATCGGTTCGTGTGTGGTGGGGTTGCCCAGCCGGTGATGATCCAGGATCTCGACCAATTCCGCTTCGTCCAGCGAGCCCAATGCTTGCTGGGACTCATTATGGTCCACCAAGATGATCTTCAACCGTGGCGGGTCAAGCAGGTCTCGCTGGCGGCAGATGCCCAGGTAGCGCTGGTTGTCATCCAATACCCAGAACTCATCCACCTCATCTCGCAGCAGTCTGCGAATGACATCCCGGATGCGGGTTGTAGCCAAATACCGGGCAATTTCAGTCTCCGCAGCTTCCTTACAGGGGATCTCAAGCAATTCAGCCAGGGTCATATCTTTATTTCGCGGGTGGGGACCCATGTGGCGGCTCAAGAAATTGAACAGGGACTTCCCGGAGATCAGCCCATAGGGGGTGCCATCCGGGTTGACCACCGGCGCCACACCGCCTGTTCGGCTCAAGATCGCCCAGGCTTCGCTCAACGGTCTGTCTGGCGTGACAGTGTCCAACCGCCGCATGACCGACTCAAACCGCGGAGAAGCATCATTGAAGAGCAGTGGGGGTTCCATTTTCAGGGTGCGCAAGACCCACGACGTCTGTCGGTTGATCGCACCAGCTCGCGCGGCAATGGCATTCAAGCTATCGCGCTCCTGCAACAGCCAGGCATATCCCATAGCCGAGGCAATCGCATCCGTGTCGGGATTAACATGCCCGATCACATAAACTCGATCCAGGAGCCGCATATTCGGCGTGCTGTGATTAGTTTCATTTTGCAAAATTATGCCTCTTTCCCAGTTGACATCCCTTTGAGTGAGCGCCAGATGTTTTCCGGTAAAGCTGGGATCTTGGCGAGTGAGACACCGCAGGCATCCAGGATGGCGTTACCCACCGCTGGGGCGACCCCATCCAGCGGGATTTCCGCCACGGCTTTAGCGCCGAAGGGATGTGAAGGTTCATAGGTTTCCACGAAAATCGTGCTCAACTCCGGCATTTCATCAGCGCGAAAGATATGATAATCGACAAAGTCTTTCTCCCGAGGCTGTCCATTTTCGTCGTAAACCATCTCTTCGCTGACCGCATACCCCAGGGACTGCGCCATGCCTCCTTCAATCTGTCCGGAGGCAGTAATAGGGTTGATGATCACGCCCGAATCCACCGCCATCACCAGTTTGTCAACGGTCACCATTCCCGATTCGATATCCACCGTCACCTCGGCAAACTGCGCTGCGAAAGGCGGCGGTGCAACCGGGGACATGTGTGAAGCCACTGCCATGATCTGCTCCTGGTCAGTTTGGTGTAATGAGTTCAGAGCTATATTCTGCAAAGTGACCGTGTCACCGGACGGTGCAATTGCCTTCCGATCCTCAAGCAGAATCTCGCTGACATCAACATCAATGCCTTCGTCCCTAAACATCCGGGCTGCACGTTTACGGATTTGATCGGCCACTTTCTCGGCTGCTTTAACCGTTGCCGTGCCAGAGATATAAGTCGTGCTTGAGGCATAAGCGCCTTTATCAAAGGGCGTAAAATCCGTGTCCGATGAATACACAAGGATGTCCTCCAGAGGAACACCCAGTGTCTCCGCAGCCATTTGTGCCAGGACGGTATCCGAACCCGTACCGAGGTCGGTAGCGCCGACGAGGAGGTTGAAAGACCCATCATCGTTCATCTTGATGCTGGCGCCGCCCATATCCAGATAAGGGATCGCGGTCCCCTGCATCACCAGTGCGACACCGATTCCCTTGCGCAAATGTTTCTTGCCCGGGACGATGTGCCATTGCTGATTGCTAAATTTATCATCCCAGCCGATCGTCATCCTTCCCTGTTTAACACATTCCTCAAGGCCGATGGTATAAATCGTTTCGGGTTTCGGTTCACGCCCTTCACTCCAAACCTTACTGAAGGGATGGATCTCTCCGGCGCGCAAAGCATTCTTCAAACGGAATGCTAATGGGTCCATGCCCAATTCTCGGGCAATGGTTTCCATGTGTCGTTCAACGGGCCAGAAGCCCTGAGGAACGCCGTATCCTCTGTAAGCGCCGGAGGGGACGGTATTGGTGTAAACAACGTCAGAATAGAAGCGAATGTTCGGATTCTCCCGGTAAGGGCCATCGCCGACATACAATGCCATCGATTTGTGGCCGGTATTCCCAGCCACCGTCAAAGCGTGGCAGCCATACGCGCCTGTATCGCTGAGACAATACATCTCATTGGCTGTGATCGTACCATCTTCCTTCACACCAGTCTTCAGCCGGATACGCATCGGGTGCCGTGTCCGCGCCCCAATAAACTCCTCTTCCCGGGTCATTTCATAGATCACCGGTCGCCCGGTGGCGATCGTCAAATGGGCCGCGACATCTTCAACCAGGACTTCCTGCTTCCCGCCAAATCCGCCGCCAATCCGGGGTTTAATCACCCGGATCCGTTTGATCGGCAATCCTAATACCGGTGAGATCTGCCTGCGGACATGGAAGGGCACCTGCGTGCTGGTGCGGATCACCAGGCGATCATTCTCATCCCAATAGGTTATCACCACATGAGGCTCAATATGCGCCTGCTGCACCTTCGGTACCTCATAATCCGCTTCAAAAATTCGGTCAGCTTCGGCAAAGCCCTTTTCAATATCGCCGATATCAATCCTGATCTCTGCAGCCAAATTCCGGGAGGGATCGGATGCGTCAAAATTGACATATTCTGCTTCATCATGGATGATCGGTGCGCCATCTTCCATCGCCTTAGCGGAATCAAGGATCGAGGGCAGAATCTCATAATCCACTTTGATCAACTTCAGCGCAGCATTTGCAATCTCAGCTGTCTCCGCGGCGACCAACACCACACGGTCGCCCACAAAGCGTACTTTGTGGTCCAGCGAGAATGAATCTAAGGGGCCCGGAATCGGTTGGGATTGACCGGCGGTGGAGTAAGCCACCCGGGGGATGTCCCGCCAGGTCAGTACGGCAGCCACACCTGGCAGCACCTCTGCTTCAGTTGTGTCAATATTCTTGATTTCAGCATGGGCGTGGGGGCTGCGCAACACTTTAGCCACCAACAAATCCCGTCTTTCAAAGTCAGCCGTGAAGGCAGGTTTACCCTGCACCAATTTGACCGCATCCACTTTGGGTTCGGCGTGACCCACCGTTTTCATTTTCGAGCGCGGGTCGACGATCTTCAACTTCGGGAGAATTTGGGTCTCCGTCAGTAAACCTTTTCCGGAGGTCAATGGCGAACCACCTTCTCCGGAGTCCTTTTGGAAATCGAGCGCATCGGTGATGTCTATTGGTTCATCAATCGGCAAGACACGTTCCCCCCGTATAATCGCGGCTGCGCGCAACACCGCCTGGACAGGTTTGAGATACCCTGTACAGCGACATAAGACGCCCGAAAGTGCTTCTCGAACCTCTTCCTCGTTTGGGGAAGCGTTTCTTGCTAACAGCGCCTTTGCCGTCAACACCATCGCTGGCGTGCAATAACCGCACTGGATGGCACCCGTATCAACAAACGCTTGCTGGATAACATGCAAGCCTTCGGTTTTCTTCCAACCCTGTTCGGGATGTTCGCCGATCGCTTCGACCGTTTCGAGCTTGTGCCCCTCCGCCTGGGCAGTCAGCATCGTACAACTGTTCACCGGGAGGCCATCAAAAAGCACCGTGCAGGCGCCGCATTCACCTTTCTGGCAGCCACCGCTCTTGATGCTGAAGAACCCCAGCTTTCTGAGCGTATCCAGCAACCGTTCGCTGGCTGGAACATTCAAAGGAAATTCTTGGTTATTGATCGTCAGGATTATCTTCACCTCAGACCTCGCTTTCTCTGATCGCGTCAATCCGGTCCAGACACCGCAATGCCAGCTTTGGCGCGACCTCCCTACGGTAGACCGCTGTTGCCCATTGGTCCCCAGCTTCATAATAAGCATCCCGGCAGGCGACGTCCACGCCCCGGTCCTCGGGTCCATCCATGGCGATAATCGGTTCTTCGCCGTATCCCCCCAGTGCGATCCTCGTCCTGCCAGAATCCCATTGAGCAGCTGCGACGATCAGGATTGGACGGTCTTTGGGTGACCGGGCTACATATTCGAAAGCCAGATACGGCCGCAGCCACCACTCCGCTTCTGTCATCAATACACCGGGAGGTTCCTGCTCGCGTAATGGCAACCAGTTGCCCATCCGGACGCGTTCTCCATTGGGCTCCCAGGTCAGGGTTGTATCCAGTGCCAAAAGCACTGTAGAGAAGATCGAGCGGCCATTACCGCTGACCAACCACCCACCCACGGTGGCACTATTACGGATATTTTCACTGACATCAATTCGAATGGCTCGTTGGATCTCCGGATGCACATCCGGGTGGTCCAGAAGCGCGTTCAGCCTGACCATCGCCCCTGCCATGATCCGCTGGCCGCGCTTTTCGATCTGATCCAATCCGGCACTCTGGAGATCGACAACGCCAAACTTGCCCGCCTGCTGGCGGCTCAAAGTTGTCCCGCCGCCCAAGGGCTTGAGAACTTTTTTATCATCATTAAGTAACGTTACAGCTTCTTCAACAGAAGCAGGGCGATAATATTCTTCAATCATTTCGCCTCCTCATCGGGATAGATGCGCCAACCCATTTCATCCAAATCAACATCCTCCAACTGCCGTTTCGGGATATCTACCAGGACCAATTCTGCTTCCGCCAGGACTTCTCCCTCCAGATCCTGAATCTCGCTATGGGCATTTTCCACCCGACCCCGTCGTTCACCTGCTTGTCCTAATACAACCAAGGCTGTCTCCGTTGGGACTGGTTTCCGATAACGCACATTTAGCTGGGCTGTCACCATGAACCGTGTTGGGTATTCCATGTGCGCCCTTCCCCCGGTTTCGTCGAGAATAGCAGCGATAATGCCGCCATGAACCACACCGGGATAGCCCTCAAAGTGAGCGGGGATGGTGATCTCAGCTCGCGCTTGACCGGGAGCAGTCAGAAAAAACTCCATTTTTAGCCCAACCGGGTTTTCCCTGCCGCAGATGAAACACTGTTTGGATCCGGGTTGTTTTTGCATCACATTACTTCGTGGCAAATGTATCGATCAAGACCTTCACATTCCCACCCACCGGATAGAGCACCGGACAAGTGGCGCCATTATCAATATATTCCTGCACCTTCGACCGGGCTTCAGCGGGAGTCCCGCTGGCAGTAATGCGATGGATCAGGTCGTCCGGCACCAGATGCTTCGCTTGTTGAATCTGCTCGTGAGTGGCTGGCCAACCCAAAATCGACTGGATCTTTTTTACAATGCCCATCGAAACGCCCGAGGCTTTGGCGATGTGCGGTTGCTGCGCCAGGTATTGGGTCAGTAATTCACGGGTGGTGTCTCTTGCTTTCTCGCCGTCCTCATCTACAGAGCAAACCACCAACTGCGGCCGATCCAGGTCGTCCAATGTTCGTCCTGATTCCTTCAAGCCTTTCTTTAGTTGATCGATGGCTTTCTCATTGTATTTTGGTGGCACGCAGTAATTCAGAAGGGCACCATCGGCGATCCGCCCCGTCAACTGGAGCATATTAGGCCCTGTAGCGCCAATGTAGATCGGCACATTGCGCGGTTCCCGCCGGCCATGGACGACATCCAGTTCAATGCCATTGACATGGACAAACTCGCCCTCAAAGGTCACCCGCTCCAGATTGAGCAAACGACGCAACACCACGACTGTTTCTTCCATCGCCGTTAACGGGCTGTCCCGGTTGATCCCCACATTCTTCGCCAGGGGATCCCACCATGCACCAATCCCGCAAATGATCCGGTTGGGCGCAAGATCATCAAGGGTAAGATATGTAGCTGCCAGAAGGCCAATATTGCGGGTCCAGTTGTTGATTACACCCGAGCCGATTTTGATTTCCTCGGTCACTGCTGCATAAGCTGCCATCGGGACGATCGCATCCCGGACAAGGCGACTCTCTGCCTGCCAGACAGCTTCAAAACCGCGTTCTTCAGCATATCGCACGTAATCCAGACCATCACGCAGATCGTGTGCATCCTGTAAATATAGGGCTACTCTCTCTAACATAGCTTCTTCATCCTTTATTCTAGAGGTGAGGTCAAACTTCGCTCATAACGGGGATTGCCTTTTTTGATTTGAGCAGATCATAATCCTCAGGGACATCCAGATCCAAAGCAATCCGCTCGTTCTCAAATACAATCACTTCCGCTCCTTTTGATTTTGCCAGGGCGGAATGCCTCTCAAATGAATCCTGGCCGTAAGAAAAGGTGAGTAAGTCGGCAGGATTCGTGAACAACATATTCGTCCCCTTCCGGTGACGGTCGGAGGTGATGATAACCACAGGAGGTTGAGTGCGTTTCTCCAAAAATGCGATCACATCTGCTGGGGTTAGCAAGGGCAGGTCCGCCGGGACAATGAGCACCCCTTCTGTCGAAAAGGCTTTTAAAAACAGAGATGCCCGACGCAGGGCATTGTTCAATTCCGGTGTACCGTTTTCCGTCACCGTCCTGACATCCAAATCCCGCGCTTCCGTCAATACGTCCGAATCCCGGCTGACCACAAGGATCTCGGATATATCATCGACCTGTTTCAAGACTTCAATTGTATGGATAAAAAGCTGGTGATTTAATTGCGCTCGCTCATCTTCAGATAAAATTTCTGAAAGTCGGGACTTGCCGCGACGTAAGGGTTTAACTGGAACAATCGCCCAAAGGCTCATAAGATTATCGGCTCCTGTTAAGGATCGTTTCGCTGAATTCGAGGATTTCCTCCGCCAGCCGAATCCGATCCTGCTTGTCTCTCATAACAATGTCTGTAACTAAAGGAATTATACGCCATCGCTTGATTTTTTCCAATTCGTCCCTGTCAATGGAGTCAAAAACAAACCCCGTCAGGAATTCCCGGTAATGGTTTGCCACTGACGACGCTGAAGGTTGGATACCCAACTCCCAGTACATCTTCGCTGCTGGTCCCTTCAGTGCCTTTCCGCCGATGATGGGGGAAACAGCGACCACCGGTTTCCTCGAGATCGCCTCTAAGTAACCTGCCACCGCAAGGATTGGTGCAATACTCACCCAGGGATTAGATGGCGCCAGGATGACTAAATCCGATGATTCAATCGCTCGAAGAGCAGCTGAGACCGGGTTTGCAGAATCCGAACCCTTGAATTCAAAAGACTCTACCACTGGCTGGCACGCTTGTTGAACAAAATATTCCTGAAACCCCAGAAGTTCACCTTCCACAGTGTGGACAATGGTCCGAACAGGTTCATCGCTCATGGGATAAACTGGATGCTGCACACCCCACGAATTACATAGATCCCGGGTAACATCCGAGAGTCGCCGCCCCTGGTCCAATTCCCGCGTTCGAAACAAATGGGTAGCAAGGTCTTTATCCCCCAGGCGGAACCAATCCAGCCCACCCAACTTTGAGAGCGTATCAAACGTAACCCAGGTTTCATCCCGCAGTCCCCATCCGGTTTCAAGATTAGCAAGGTCAGCCAGGGTATAGCAGACCGTATCCAGGTCCGGGCTGATTTTAAGACCAAGATACTCAAAGTCATCAGCGGTGTTGACAATGATGCCGAGCGATTCGGGAGACAATAAATGGGCTAACCCATCAACCAGTTTCGCACCGCCCACTCCACCTGCTAATACCGTGATCTTCACAGGCATGCTCTCGTTTTATTCAAATTTGAACTGGTGTAAGGTTTCACCAATTTCCATACCATCCTGTTCGACAACCGCCAGGTTATCTACCTGCAGAAACAACTCAAGTGATTCGAAGGCAATTGAATCGATGGCACAGGCCAGGTTCTCCTGTGTCAAATCCATCAACGCCAGTGTGATGTGTGGCACCCACAGCTGCGGGGAATAATAGGGTTTGGCATCGTCACTATAGGGTTGGGTTTGGTCCCAAATCTCTTTATGCAATTCACTCAATTCCATTGATTTCACAATCGGCAAATACAAAACTGGATTATCGCCTGAAAACATCCCCAACCCGGAGGTACGGATCTGCAAGGGTTCGGTATCAGCAATGATAGCTTGCAAAGCCGGAACGACTTTCTTGATCGCCAGGTACTCCGCTGCAAACCAGGTAAAGTGCGGCGTAGGGAAATTAAAAATCCCCTGCAAACCGCAGGCTTCATTGAGCTGCCGCCACAGGTGCATCACCTGGACAGCCGCATCTTCTTCTAATTCACTGATGATTGCATACATCGGTAACCTACCTGAATAAGTCTATTTCTTCCGGACGGATCAATTCTTTTAAACTGCTTTCCCGGAGGTTGTATGGGAAACCCCGCACATGCACGATTGGCGTCCCTTCGGAAGCCTGACCCATCATCAGTGAAGCAGCTGCAGCCAGCTCATCCGCTGCCGCCACCCGGGTTACCCGCAAGCGATAATCAAATAGATCGGGTTGTCCGCGCAAGTCCACCAGTCCGGGGATACCCGCTAGACCAATCGTAACGCCTACCGTCCCTAACCGCCAGGCACGCCCATGGGAATCGATGATCTGAACGCCCAACCGGCAGCCAAAAATCTCTTCCAAAGCTTCACGGATGGCATTTGCAGAATTGTCAGGGTCCTCCGGTAATAGCAGGACCCAATCTGCTGCTTCTCCCCAAGTACCGGAGACATTGGAATGGTCAATGCCGGCATTAGCACTGATGAGGCCCAGTTTATGCTCCACGATGATCAGATTCTCCCGGGTGCGAATGACCTCCTTACTCTCAGAGAGGATCAACTCGAGCAACCGGGGGTCCTTCCCTGTAAGTGTCGCATAATACTTTGCCCGGTCACCCGGTGTCACAGTCGTTAGATTAACTAACCGATCCTCAGCTTTGGACACAATCTTCTGAGCCAGAACCAGAATATCGCCATCCTTCAATTCAATGTCGTTTTTCTTCAAAGCTTCAACGATGAGTGCGGGTAGTTCATCGCCCGGCTGCACCAGGGGAACATGCTTCAATGGGGTCAGGACCAGTGCCATCTCAGTCCTGTTCAGAAATGCCAGTGATTCGGATCCCGGAGGCATGGACACGGTGTTGGATGTTGAGTCCGATCAGGATAGATGTCATCCCCTCCACCACTACTGCATTTTCGATAGGTCCTGCATCCCAGCCCTGCAACCCGGTATCTGCGACCAGACCAAGGACAACGTCCCGGGCAGCTTTGCCCTTGCCGCAAACTAGGACATCGCAATCCACCTCTTTTTCCTGCATCAAGCGTTCGTGGGAGATATTCTGGAAGGCATCCACCACCCGGCAATTCTCACCGAGGATTGTCTGTGCTTCCTGGGCAACCGAACCCGCTTCCGGCATTTGTACTTTGGTCACCTTGGGCGGTACGATCGGGACGACCACGTCGACCACGATCTTCCCATCCAGGGCGTCCTTCAGATCCTCCAAAGTGGGCTTATGGGCAGCATAGGGCACCGTGATCACGGCGATCTCACACGCCACAACAGCATCCCGGTTCTCCATGCCTTGCAGCAACTCAGTTTCACCCCCCAATAACTCAGACAGCTCTTCAACAGCGCGTTGGGCTTTTTCCCATTGGCGGGAACCGATGATCACCCTATGACCAGCCTTAATCCAGCGATAAGCCAGACCTTTGCCTTCTTTTCCGGTGCCGCCAACGATCCCAATGATATAGGATTTCTTTTCAGTGTCAGTCATCATGATAGTCTCATTTCTGATTGGCAATATCATCAAATCGTTGCCAGGTTAGGGTGGATATTTCCATCGCCCTAGCTGCAATTTCCACCGCATCCAGGGTTAGTAGTTCCCGCCGGTACATCAAAGGTTTCCCCGCGACGAGAGTCGCCGTGACCATGCTTTCTTGAAAACCAAAGAGGATATGCCAGGGCAGATTGCCGGCAGTCATGGGCGTAAAGGGATGGTAATCCACAAAGATCAGGTCCGCAGCCGCGCCTTCTGTGATTTGACCGACCCGCAGCCCATCAAACAACTCGGTGACCAGACCGCTGTTATTTTCCACAGCCACCTTCATGACGATATACCCGCCCATCCGCTGCGGGTCACCGTGGACTGTCTTCTGCAACAAATAGGCTTCTTTCCACTCCTGCCACATGGTGTTGGAAAACCCATCATTGCCCAACCCCACACGCACACCGGCATCCAGCATATCTTCAATGGGTGCCACACCAACTGCATTGTTCATATTCGAGCGGGGTTGGTGCGTCAACCAGGACTGCGTCTCTGCGAGGCGCGCAATCTCACCCTTATCCAGGTGAACGCCATGGGCAAGGATGGTTTCAGGACGCAGGATACCAAACTCATCGAGCCGGTGCACCACACGCACACCAGATTTCTTAAGGCTGTCTTCCTGGTCTGCCATTCCCTCAGCCGCATGGATGTGGAACCCAATCCCCTCCGGACAGAGCGCCCGAGCACGGTCCAGGGTTTCATCGGAGAGGGTCAAGCTGGCGTGCAGCCCAAAATGAGCTCTGAGATTAACGTCTTCAGGATTTCGTTTCCGGATCCGCTTGATGAACCGCAAGTTCTCCTGCAAACCCTGCTCCGCTTTCTCCAGCCCGTCCCGGTCGGTGACTTCGTAACATAACGAAGCGCGCAACCCGGCTTCATTAACAGCTCTTGCGATAATGTCGAGGGAGCCGTCAATCATGTCAGGGGAGGCATGGTGGTCAATCAAGGTCGTGGTACCGTGTTTGATGGCATCTGCCAAACAGACCAGCGCCGAATAGCGCACGCCTTCCTCATCCAATGCCTTATCCAGATTCCACCATAATTTGTCCAAAATTTGGGTAAAGTTGGCAGGAGGATCCCCGGGAATGCCCAGACCCCGTGAAAAGGCACCGTAAAAATGAGTGTGGGCGCAGATATTACCCGGCATAACATACTGTCTCTCTGCATCCAGCCGCTCTTCCTCTGGAAAATCCTGCAATAATTCATCCTGCGATGCGATTTTTTCAATCACACCATCGCGGACAAGAAGCGCCCATCCTTCCGGCATGATCTTGTTATCCGGTCCCCAGGTAATCAATTTACCGTTGATGATCAGCATCTAATCCTCACAGTTAAATTAAGCAAATAATTGTTGATGTGAATATGGAAAATTATAGCACATGGACTTACCAGGATGACATGCTATTCGCAAAATTTTTAGCCAAAACCTCAGATAATCTCAGGTTCGCTGATTTGACCAATGCTATAATCTCTCTATCCGAAAAGGCAGGTGTCATGCAAGAAAATACACGCAAATTACCAAAAAAAGTCATCCAAGGGCTGAAGTCGTTCAACCAGCAAGACTTCTACAAGGCTCACGAATATTTTGAGGCTGCCTGGCGGGAAACACTGGAGGATGAACGCGAATTCTACCGGGCACTCATCCAACTCAGTGGCGGCTTCTACCGGCTGACACAAAATCGTCCCGCTGCTGCCATGAAATTCTTTACCCCCGCCCTGAACTGGATGGAAAATTTCCCCGACCATTTCCAAGGCATCCTCACCGCCGATATTATAAAAAACCTGCAAGTCCTCATTTCCGCGATCAAGCAAAATCAACCCGGTGAAACTATCATCCAAAAGCATTTCCATCCCATCCATCTCCAGCATCAAGAGATGTCCTCATGAAAATCCTTATTACCGGGTTCGAACCCTTTGGTGAAAGTCCTCTCAATCCCAGCCAAATGCTGGTCGATGCACTGTCTGAGAGCTTGTTTGGAGAAGTGCAGATAGATAAAGCCATCCTGCCGGTCGAGGTCGGCCAGGTCTATACGCTTGAACCAGGATTGATGGTGGACGGATACGGCTATATCGGTATCGAAGAAGATATCCTGGTGACCCAAAATGGTGCCGAATTCCTTTCCACCCCACAAACAGAGTTAATCTTGAAATGAGGGATTTAAATTTCCTCTTTTACAAAATCAATTAAATAAATGGAGCGCGGACTTCAATCTGCAAGGAACAATCAGTAATAATTGAAATCTATCCATTAATCACAGGATTCAAAAAGGACCCGCCTATTGCGAGTCCTTCAGATTTTAGATATTTTCGGGTGTTTATTCTTCGACAACCTCTACCGATTCAATCATCACACCCTCATACTCCGGGTTCACTGGATCTCGCGGGGGAATCGAGAAGACCACATCCATGCCATCTTCCACCTCACCAAACACACTGTGTTTCCCATCCAGCCAGGGGGTTGGAACATGCGTGATAAAGAATTGGGAGCCATTGGTGCCAGGTCCGGCGTTTGCCATCGAGATGATCCCCGGCTTGTTATGCTTGAGGTTTTTATGGAACTCATCCTTGAAGGTATAACCCGGTCCACCTGAGCCGGTGCCGGTTGGATCACCAGCTTGCGCCATAAAGTTCATGATCACACGATGGAAAATTGTGTTATCGTAAAAGCCTTCCTTCGCCAAAAACACGAAATTATTGACCGTCTTCGGCACTTTCGCTTCAAAGAGATTGATCTTGATATCGCCTTTCTCGGTGTGCAGGATCGCTTTATAATCCTTTTCGGGATCAATGATCATCTCAGGCAGGCTTGACCATTGTTGAATTTTTTCTGCCATGTTAACCTTTCTTCTCCTTCAACTATTGATAATGTTAGTCTATCAGTTCGTATAACTCAACCAGGACGCCGTTAGCGGATTTGGGATGGATGAAAGCCATCCGCCGGCCGGGCAGGTCAAGCGGTTCCTCATTGATTAATCTTACACCCTTTTTCTTCAAGCCATTGAGCATCGCCCGAATATCATCTACTTCGATACAAAGATGATGCAACCCCTCCCCGCGCTTCTCAAGATATTTACCCAGTCCTGTTTCCGGATCGGTCGGCTGCACCAGTTCAACTTCACCCCCACCTATGGGCATAAACGCAACCTTTGAGGATTGGGAAGGGACATCTTCGACATGGTGCAATTCAAGCCCCAATTGATCCCGCCAAAATGTTAACGCAGCATCAATATCCTCAACAACGATGGCCACATGATTGATCTTCTTTATCTCCGGCATATTTCGATTCTCCCATTTAGATGAACGATGGTGGGCGATATTCTCCCCAGACATCCCGCAGGACGCCGCAAATTTCGCCCAGGGTGACCCTGTTCTCCGCGCACTCAATGAGCAAAGGCATCAGGGGTGTGTCACCTTTTGCAGCAGTTTCAAGTTGCCCCAATAATTCTGCGACTTTTTCCCCATCCCGGGCTTTTCGCATGGCTGCTAGGCGAGCTTTCTGGTTCTCTTCCACGCTTGGGTTGACCTTGAGCGACTCCAACTCGATTTCCTCCTCCACCTGGAAATCATTGACGCCCACGACGATTTCTTCACCCTTCTCTATCGCGCGCTGGACACGATAAGCAGCTTCCTGGATCTCCATTTGCATAAAGCCGTTATTGATCGCGCTCAACGCGCCGCCCATCGCATCTATTTTGGTTATGTAATCCTGAGCGATAGCCTCAATCTGGTCGGTAAGCGACTCGATCATATATGATCCGGCCAGAGGGTCCACTGTATCAGCCACACCGGACTCATGGGCGATGATCTGTTGCGTGCGCAATGCCACCCGTACAGACTTCTCCGTCGGGAGCCAAAGTGCTTCATCCATGCTATTCGTATGCAGGGATTGCGTACCGCCCAACACAGCCGCCAGTGCTTGCAAGGTGACCCGGACAACATTGTTCTCCGGTTGTTGCGCGGTCAGCGTTGACCCGGCTGTCTGGGTGTGGAACCGCAGGCGGCAGGAATTGTCATCCCGGGCACCAAACCGTTCCCGCATGATCCGGGCATATAACCTTCTTGCTGCCCTGAATTTAGCAACCTCCTCCAGAAAATTGTTATGGGCGTTGAAAAAGAACGAAAGTTGACTGGCGAAATCATCCACTTCCAGCCCTGCGTCTATTGCCGCCTGGATATAAGCAATCGCGTTCGCCAGCGTAAAAGCAACTTCCTGCGCAGCAGTCGAACCCGCTTCACGGATATGGTAACCGGAGATGCTGATCGTATTCCAGCGCGGGATATTGTCCTTACAAAACTTAAACACATCGGTGATCAACCGCATGGAAGGTTCCGGGGGGAAAATATACGTTCCCCTTGCCACATATTCTTTGAGAATGTCATTCTGGATCGTACCGCGCAGCTTGTTGAACGGGACACCCTCTTTCTTGGCAACAGCGATATAAAACGCGAGCAGGATTGCTGCCGGCGCGTTGATCGTCATGCTGGTGGAGACCTTATCCAGCGGGATGCCTTTGAAAAGTGTTTCCATATCCTCGACGGATGAGATGGATACACCCACCTTTCCCACCTCCCCCTGTGCCAGAGGGTCATCAGCATCATACCCGATCTGGGTCGGGAGGTCGAAAGCGACCGACAAACCCGTTTGACCTTGATCCAATAAATAGCGATAGCGCTCGTTGGATTCCTCAGCCGTCGCATATCCGGCATATTGGCGCATGGTCCACAAGCGGCCGCGGTACATCGTCGGCTGGACGCCGCGGGTGAAAGGATATTCTCCTGGGAAGCCTAAAGCTTCAATGTAATTCTCCGTTTCGGGCGGCAACTTCACCGGCGAGAGTTCAATGCCGGATGATGTTTTGAATTCTTCCCGCCGTTCAGGGTATTTATTGACCAAAGGATCGTAGATCTCACGTTGCCAACGTTTTTTCTCTTCTTTTAAAGACATGCATACCTCGGATTAAATTGTTTTCAACTCTTCACAAGTATACCCGAAACCCGTCTGCACTCTTCACAAAATATCACATGTGATAATCCTGTCATTGCCGATAGCATGCTTTTCTGGTAAAATCCTTTAGCTTGTCCGTTGTACCCTTCGGACAGGACTAATCTACCAACGAAAGGGCTTGTGAAAATGAAAGTATTGTTGATTAAAGATGTTTATAAATTAGGTCGTGCTGGCGAGATCAAAAAGGTCGCCGCCGGATATGGCCGCAACTACCTCATCCCTCAGGGTTTTGCCATCCCGGCAACCCCCGGTGCAATGAATCAGGCAGAACGGATCACTGTAAAAGCGACCGAACGTCGTGCTGTACTCAACGAGGAATTAAGTTCTGTTGCAGAAGTACTCGAAGGGAAGATCCTCACTTTTGCTGTCAAAGCTGGTGAGACGGGTCGTCTCTATGGGTCGGTCAGCGACGATGATCTCATGGAAGCCATCAAAGCTAATTTCGAGATTGAGCTTGAAAAGCGGCAGGTTGAAACCGAACCCATCCGGCAGTTAGGTACTTATGTTGTCCCGATCCACCTGACTATGGACCTCATCCCTGAGATCAAGGTGATCGTCCACCGTGAAGGTGAAATCCCCGGTGAGGAAGATGCCTCTGAGGAAGAAGCCGCAGTGGTTGAAGCAAAAGAAGCTAAAGCAGTTGAGACTGAAGCCATTGAAGCAGAGGCAGAAGAAACTGAAGCATCAACTGAAGCGCCAGAAGATGAAGCGGTTGAGAAGACTGAAGCTGATGAAGAAACCGCTGAGGAAGCCGACGAAGAAAGCGCATAAGCTGAAGCATAACACCCCTATTTAGACTTCAAACCAGCCGGCCTGACAGTAAATTTCTCATCAGGCCGGTTTGCATTTGGAATATAATACACCCATGACCCAGACACTTGGACAACAACTCAAACAAATCCGCGAATCCAGGGATATTTCCTTAGAAGAAATTGCCCAAAAAACACATATCCGGATAACTTACCTCAAAGCCCTTGAGCAAGGGGATGTCGACTCGCTCCCTTCCCCGATGCAGATGCGCGGTTTTCTCAGGTTGTACGCCTCCGAAATGGGTGTGGAAATTGAGGACCTGCAAGTCAAGGGGTATCACCTTTTTGAGGAGAGCCAGTCAGAAACCGAACCCACTACCTCAGAAAGGGAACCCGAACTCCCTCCGGAAGAGACTGTAGAACCTACGCTTCAACCCGATCCAATTGAAACATCCCCCGTCCAATCGGGACTGGTACGACCTGAATCCGCACCGGATACTCGGATCGATGACCAACCAGATCAACGCTCCGCGTCAGAGATCTTTGCGGAAATTGGCAATCAAGTAAAGGAACGTCGGGAACTCCTGAGCCTTTCGTTGGATGATATCGTGTCGCATATCCACGTCCGCCAGCACTATTTGGAATCGGTCGAGTCCGGGCATTTTGAAGCGTTGCCCTCGCCCGTCCAGGCGAAAGGGATGCTGGCGAATTATGCTGAATTTCTTAATCTGGATGTTGAATCTTTGTTGTTGAATTATGCGGATGGTCTCCAGAAACAGCGTTTGGAAAAACAAACCCAGGCAAAACAAACACGATCAGCTAAAGAACTGTCACCCACAGCGCTCCGATTGAAGAATTTCTTCTCCCTGGACCTCCTGGTCATCGCCGCATTGTTCATCGCTTTTGCCACCTTCGTGATCTGGGGCGTGAACCGGATCCTGGCAGCTAATGCCCCAATTACTGCCACAACGGAAATACCTGAGGTTGCCGATGTCCTATTAGCCACTGGTTCGCCAACACCACAGCAAACAACCACACCGGATGGCACGCCTTCCACACAAGACGCAGAGGGCACATTGCCAGTCGACGAAAACCCCTTATTCACACCTGCTGCAAACAACAATCCCATCAATGTAGTCGTCATTCCCAGTCAAAGGACCTGGGTAAGCGTCACCTCTGATTCAGAGTTGGTCTTTGAGGGTCGCCTCCTGCCTGGTAATGCTTATGACTTTTCCGGTGAAGAAATTTTGGAAATCCTGACTGGAAACGCCGGCGCTCTGCAGGTTTATTTCAATGATCAGGATATAGGCTCCGCGGGTTTGATCGGACAGGTAGCGAACCTGGTATTCACAGAAGCTGGGCTCATCCTGCCGACACCCACCATGACACCTGCAATCACAGAGACCCCGCAGGCAACGCCGACGCCCTCTATCACCCCGACCCCATCACCCACCCTACCGGAACCTGATGACCAAACAAGCTAAAGATACCTATCACCTCATCTCCCTGGGATGCGCCAAGAACCTGGTCGATTCTGAATCCATGGCGGAATTACTCAATCGCCAGGGCTTAACCCCAACGGATTCTCCCTATAATGCAGAATATCTGATTGTCAACACCTGCGGTTTCCTGAGGGCTGCCCGTGAGGAAGCGATCGCTGTCCTGACCGACCTCGCCAGCGAGAAGATGCCCTGGCAGAAGATCATCGCAGCCGGCTGCATGACGGAACATCACCGCCACGAGATCCTGGGTTCCGTACCTGGCATTGATGGTCTCCTCGGGACGCGTCGCTGGATGGACATCATGGATGTCATCAAAGAGACAGACCAGCAACGCAAAGATATCCCCTATGCCCATTTCCCTGCAGCCACCACCATCGGACGCGATGAAAAAGGTGCTCATCGCGCCGCAGTTCAGGGTGGCAGCGCTTATCTGAAGATTGCAGATGGTTGCCGCCGAGCTTGCGCTTATTGTATGATCCCCTTGATCAAAGGCAGTCTGGTCAGCCGCCCGGTGGACAAAATCATCGATGATGCCAAAGCATTGCAGGATCTAGGGGTCAAGGAGATCATCCTGATCGCCCAGGATATCACCGATTATGGGCACGACCTTGACATCAAGGAAGGTTTGACCACGTTATTGGAGGCGGTACTCAAAGCTGTACCCGATGTTCCCTGGATCCGGCTGATGTACACCTTCCCCGGCTATGTCACCGAGCCACTCATCCAGCTGATGGCTTCCGAACCGCAAATCCTGCCTTATCTGGACATGCCCCTTCAACATGCAGACCCAGAAATCCTCCGTTCAATGTGGCGTCCCCGGGATATGATGAGCGTCCGCAAGACACTCTCGCATATCCGCTCGGTCATGGAAGATGTAGCCCTGAGAACCACTTTCATCGTGGGTTATCCGGGTGAGGACGAGAAAGCGTTCCAGAACCTGATCAATTTCGTCCAAACCGTCCGGTTTGACCATCTCGGCGCCTTCGCCTATTCCTTTGAACCCGGGACTCCGGCGGAGCCTCTGGGGGATCCGATCCCGGAACATGTTAAAGTGGAACGTCTTGAAACCCTCATGAAAGTCCAGGCAGAGATCTCCCTCGAGCGCAACCAACGCTTTATCGGTCGCACGCTGGACGTGCTGGTCGAGGGTGTGGCTGATGAGAACCAAATCTCCATCGGGCGATCCTACCGGGATGCACCTGAGATTGACGGTCTGGTAGTTATTGAAGACCTCGCGCCGATCGGGGAGTTAATCCAGGTGAAGATCAACAGCGCCATCACCCATGACCTTGTCGGTGAATTGATCAATCCTTAGTCCCACTACTTAGTTTAACAAAAAAAAGCCATCGGAATCACCAGATGGCTTTGCTGTTTACATTTGAATTTTATCCACCGCCACCCTCTGTTGGATCTGGCGTCGGTTCTTGCGTTGGTTCCTCCGTAGTACCTTCGGTAGTCGGTGTTGGTGTCGGAGTGATTTCAGGGGGTGCCTGTGTCGGTGGATGTAATTCCTTCCAACATTGCTCTGCTACCCATTGCGCAGTCGGTTGCGCTTCGGGGTCAGATCCCAATGCCATGGCTTTATCAAAATATTCCTGGGCTTCACAGAACTTTTCAGCATCTGCCAGTTGAGAACCATATTCAATGGCCGCGATCCTGAAGCGTTCCGTAGCTGTCATATTGGTGCCATCACGCAGGTTGGGTAAAGCCGGATAAACCTGCTCGAAGTAATAGACCACCTGAGCCCAATCTACACCCCAATAGCTCGCGCCAGTCAAATACAACCTCGCCCAGGTGCGAAAACCCTCCGCAGTGGAATCCAGCGGTGCGAAACGCTCAGCCAGGGTCAGGTCATAAATGCCGGGTTCCAGGCTCCCATCCACCAGGATCTTTTGAACACCGCGGTTCCGCAGAGCAATATATAACATGCCGTCCACCTTAACGGTGCGGTAATCTAAATCCTTTTGGCGGAGCACCTCCAATGTCTGGATCGCTTCATCCCAGGATTCCGAAGCGATTAATTGCTGGGCAGTGTTGAAGAGATCCTCTTCGCCACGCAGATCCGGCGTGGGTGTATACACCGGCATCGTAGGCGTCGGTGAGGGTTCTGGCGTGGGTGTTCCATAGGACGATAGCTTGACCAACGCCTGGCTGTAAAGCTCACCTACCTCAGCCAATTCTTCCTCGGTCAGGTAAGGCGTCATTTCTTCCAGGATCCAGTCCAACCGTCCCAGCGCCACTTCATAGCGACCCTCTTCAAGATCCACTCTGGCGCTTTCCAATTGGGATTGAATTTTCGGTGCCGCCTGTGATTCTGCCAGCCGGACACGGTCCTTGATCCCCCGGGGAATACCCAACAGGGCACCCAGGGTAACAATCAAGAGTGCCAATAACAAGCCCATCAAGTACCAGGATGACCGGCGTTGGAAGAATTTCTTCTTGTCTTTCTTCTTTTTCTCTTTAGCGACCGGTTTGGTCACTTCGACGTCATTTTCATTGTCATTTTCATTCATAGGCAGGATTATACCTTAATCTCTTTAAAGGTGAACCAGCTGCTTGATCTCGGGAATAATGGGTATTGCAGCCGCTAGAACACCCACACCGATCGCCCCCACCGACAAAAACAGCGTGGAGATGGGGATTGGGAGTACAGAAAACACCAGCCAGGCACAGAGACCTCCTGCAAGCGCTGCCAGTAATCCGCGAAGGAAGGTACCGCCCAACCGGAAATGCTCGGGCAGCTGCCTGTTCAATATCACGATCAGGATCAACGCCTGAATACTATACGAAATTGAATTTGCCAGAGCGATCCCGCCTGAAGCCAGAGGTCCCATGAACAGGATTGCCAGCCCAATATAGATCAGCAAACCTAACCCGGAGACGAGCATCGGCACTTTTGCATTTTGTCTGGCATAGAAAGACCGCACACCCAGCTCGACCACGCTGTGCCCCAATAATCCGATCAAATACCCCTGGGTCGCCCACACGATCATTTGCGCGTCTTCCACTGGGAAACCAAAGGCTGTTTGGATCAGAGGCAAACTGGTCAGCGACAGAATCGCGGTAACCGGTAGAGAAAGCGCAATCATCACCCGCAATGACCGTTCAATCGTGTTCTTGAACTCAGTCCATTCTCCTGCTGCTACATGCTCTGAAAGCGTTGGTAAGAGCGCTGTGGCAATTGCCGTGCCCATCAACGTTTCCGGCACCTGCTGGATCCACCAACCATAACTCAGCGCCGTCACTGACCCAACCGCCAACCGGGAAGCCAGATTATCTCTCGCCAGAAAGATCAACTGGATAAAAGCCATGCTGACCAGCCGTGGTCCCATTAACCGCAGTACTTTGCGGAAAAATTCGTCTTTGAAATCAATATGGGGGAACCATTTGAATTTGAATTTCATCAACCCAGGCACCTGGATCAGGAGATGCAGCGCCGCGCCGATAATGACGCCATAGACGAGACCGTGGATGCCTAAACCGAAAGCTGGCAGTTGGATACCCGCAATCTGTAACCCCTCTTCCGGCGCCAGGATTACTGCTCCGAAGATCTGCCCCGCATCATAAATCAAGGGCGCAATGGCAGGTAATAAGAAATGCTGGTTGGCTTGCAGCCCTGCCATGACCAAACCGCTGATAGAAAAGATCAGGGTGGAGATCAGGTTCATCCGCATCAACTGGATCGCCAGGTCTTGCTGCTCTGGTGTGAACCCGGGAGCGATCCCCAATTGGCCGCGCACCAACGGTCCTGCCAGCAATCCCACCACTACCGCCAGGACGGCAGTCACAATAAACGCCAGATTGGCAACCTGGGAAAACAATTGCCAGGCTGATTCACGCCCCTTCTTCGAAAGCGTCTCGGAAAGTACCGGGATAAAGGCGATCGCTAAAGCTCCACCTGAGATCAAAGCAAACAACAGGTCAGGCAGGTTATTCGCTGCGTTGAAAACATCCAGCTCTTCGGATAAACCGAACTGCCGGCCGATGATGACCGTGCGTAACACGCCCAATAATTTATCAACACCAAAAAAGACGGCCAACAACAATGAGATGCGGGTTAAACGGCTGGCTTTTTTCATCGTGTTCCTTTCCTGAGGTAAAGGGGCACTGCCCTGATTATGCCATAATCACCTGAACCTGACCAGTAGCGTGTTCGGTACTTTTCATCTCCTGGGTGGGGATGTTACAATTAAACTAATGCACACACAAACCAAAGCCGGAAAATTATATATCGTAGCCACCCCAATCGGCAACCCCAAGGACATCACCCTGCGCGCCCTCGAAATCCTCAAAAAAGTTGATGCAGTCATCTGCGAGGAATACCGTCAGGGGAGCCGCTTGCTGCATAAATTAGGGGTCGAAAACGATCTGATCCCCCTGAACGAACATAACGAAGCCGAAGAAGCACAAAACATCATGCTGCGGTTAGCTAAGGGCGAAACCATGGCAATCATCTCCGATGCAGGGACGCCCGTCTTTGCAGATCCCGGGCAGCACCTCCTGGAATTGCTCTACCAGAACAGAATCCCCATCTCGCCAATCCCCGGACCAGCGTCTCTCATGGCAGCCCTGTCATTATGCGATTTCGCCATCGATCAATTCATTTTTGCCGGTTTTCCCCCGCGTAAAACCGAACATCGGGAGAATTTCTTGGCGAAATATAAATCCGAAAAGGTACCCGTGATCCTGATGGATACCCCCTACCGCCTGACCAAACTCCTGAGCGAAGTTGAGACCGTATTTGGGGAGCATCAGGACATCCTATTAGCTTGTGATTTGACCCTCAAAAAAGAAGCCATCTTCCGTGGGCAGGTAGGAGAGATCCTGCCAGAAATCTCCAGTCAAAAACGGGAATTCATCCTGATCCTCAACCTCAATAAACAGAAACGGCATCGCTGAGATGGCAAAAAGAGCCAGACTTCAAATCCGCTCTAAAAGTCTCCTTTTGCCCGCCTTCCTGCCGGATGCCACCTCGGGTTACGTCCGGGCAGTCGATTCCCGGGATCTGGAAAGCATCAGCATCCAGGCATTGGTGATGAACACTTTCCACCTGATGCAAAAACCCGGTTCCAGCACGATCCAGGCTTTCAACGGCCTGCACCGTTTCGCAGACTGGCCGGGGGTGATCATCACCGATTCCGGAGGATTCCAGGCTTATTCCCTCATCCACCAATCCGACCAATTTGGTACCCTGACTGACCGCGGGATTATCTTCCGCCCGGAAGGCAGGGACCGCAAATTCATCCTCTCTCCTGAAAAGAGCGTCCAGCTCCAGATCAGTTACGACAGCGATGTTGTCATCTGCCTGGATGACTGCACGCATGTGGACGCCCCCCGTAAAGACCAGGAACTCTCCGTGGAGCGCACCCTCGATTGGGCAAAGCGCTGCAAGAAGGAGTTTCTGCACCAAATGGAACAACGCCAGGTAGAAGACAAAGACCGGCCTTTGATCTTCGGCGTGGTCCAGGGTGGCGGCTTCCCGGACTTGCGGAGAAAATGCGCTGAAGGGCTGCTGGAAATCGGCTTTGATGGTTTTGGTTACGGCGGTTGGCCTCTGGATTCCCACGGCAACCTTCTGACCGAGATGGTTTCCCTGACCCGGGAATTAGTTCCGGCGAAATTCCCAATGCACGCCTTGGGCATTGGACATCCCCTCAACCTGACTCAGACCTACCGCCTGGGTTACGACATCTTTGACTGCGCCCTGCCAACAAGAGACGCCCGTCACGGCCGCTTAATGCGCTATACGGTGCCACCGGATCTGCCCCTGGCAGGGAAAGATTGGGTTGAATATGTCTACCTTCAGGATAAAAAACACATCAAAGACAACCGCCCGGTTTCGGAATACTGCGATTGCCCGGTCTGCAAACACTATTCAATGGGGTATCTCCATCACTTGTTCAAAACAGGCGACTGGCTGTACCACCGGCTGGCAACGCTGCACAACCTGCGTTTTATGACCCAATTAACAGAACGGCTACGCGACCATGATGGATGAGACCCGGTTAGAAACGCTGATCGACAGGGTTCAAGCAAACCAGAAATACCGTCACATTGCCCGGGACCTGGTCCGCAGGCTCAGCCAGGAAGCCATCACAAAAGGACTCTCCGGAAAAGCAGCCGTCAAAGACGTCCGTAACAAGCTCCACCAGGTAGGCGGCGCCTATTTCAAAGGCAACCCGGATTACGTTGCTGCCCAAAAAACTCTCTCAAACCTGTCAGATGATTCACATTCGGAGGAAATCAAACAGTTCTGCATCCGGCAAATGCAATCTCACTCTTCAACAGCGGAACGCCTGCCGATTCTGGAAACCTTCTTCCACACCTGTCTTGAGCCGATCGCTCCCGTGACCAGTGTTCTGGATCTCGCCTGCGGGCTCAATCCTTTAGCGATCCCCTGGATGCCCCTGGCAAACGAGTTTGAATACTATTCCTGCGACATCTATCTGGACATGCTGGCAATGCTCGATACCTTTTACAATCACTTCGGTATCAATGGCACCATTGAACCCTGTGACCTGATTGGGACTGTCCCGGACAAGCAAACTCAGGTCGCTTTTCTACTCAAATCCATCACCTGCCTGGAACAGGTGGATAAGAATATCGGACCTTGCCTTCTGGAAGGCATCCGCGCAGACCACATCCTGGTCTCGTTTCCCGTGCGCAGCCTGAGAGGCCGTAAAAAAGGCATGCCGGATTTCTACCGGAAGCATTTTTACGACATGGTGTCTGATAAAAATTGGGGGATCCGGGAATTCTTATTTTCAACCGAACTGGCTTTCCTGGTGACAAAATGAATCTTCAGGATGTCGACATTCAATCGATGGTCAAGCGGATTCTCCACTCCAGAAAATACAGGGATTCCGGACTGAATCCAACCACCATCAAGGATCTGATCCAGCAAGAAGCGCCGCTGCACAGGTCTCAGAAAACATTGCGCAAATCCGTCCGGCGAAAACTGCACAATATCGTCGCGCCCTACCTGGGTGAGCCTGGCTATGCTTCCCTAGCGGAACGCCTCTCAAATATCAAAGATGCTACCCCCAACTCACCGGCGATTCGAGCACTCTGCCTGGAGGTGCTCGAAGCACACGCTTCCACAGCGGAACGAATCCCTTATATGACAGCATTCTACCAGCGACTGTTTGATGCCGCCGGTAAGCCCAAATCCATTCTCGATCTGGCTTGCGGGTTCCACCCCCTCGCCTTCCCCTGGATGAATTTGCCGATCACAACCGAGGTTCACGCTTATGACATCATCCAGCCACGCATTGATTTCACCAACCAGTTCTTCCGGGTAATCGGCTTAGCTCCCCTCGCTGAAAATCGCGATATTCTTGTCGAACCCCCTCAAATTCACGCTGATCTGGGAATCTTTTTCAAAGAAGCCCACCGCTTCGATAAACGGCAGCCCGGCTGTAACCGCAAATTTTGGGCTAACCTCAACGTCGATATCCTGGCAGTGTCCCTGCCCACTCAAAACCTCTCCGGCACCCACAGCCTGCTGGATCAGCATCGCAGTCTGGTGAATGACAACCTGCCGGAGGACAGCAATGTCGAGGAATTATTATATGAAGACGAAATTGTCTTCCTAATCGAAAGACCGGGGAAATGAACGCCATGGCAGGAATGACAAATGAAAAACTACACGAAGGTCTCCAACGGTTTTCGGGGGTACTCACCGAGAAAGACATTTCGCAAATCTTAACCATTCAGGAACAACCGCTCCCCACCGGCATCCGGATCAACCGGTTAAAAGCCGAACCGGCTGAAGCCATAGAAGCCTTATCCGCCCGCTATTGCTGGCAAGTGAAGCCACTCTCATTCTGCGACAATGGCTGGGTCATCACGCAAGCCGATGCGTCTCCTGGCACGACCATCGAGCACCGTCTGGGCCAGTATTACCTGCAGGACGCTGCTTCCATGGTGCCCGTCAGTCTGTTCGACCTTCACCCGCCCCACCCCCTGACCCTCGATATGGCAGCCTCCCCTGGAGGGAAAACCACCCATCTGATCGACCGCTCGCTGGACAAAGGCTTCATCCTCGCGAACGATGCCAGTAGAAGTCGGATTCCCGCCCTCCGGTCAGTGCTCTCAACCTGGAGCGGCATCAACCTGGCTGTGACCAACTATCCTGGAGAAGCCTTCGGGAACTGGTACCCCGAGACCTTTGACCTGGTCTTGCTGGATGCGCCCTGCAGCATGGAGAACTTCCGCCCCACGCCTAACCATCCTTATCGCGAGACCACCGTTGATGAACGGTCACGGTTGCAGGAGCGCCAGATCCAGCTCCTGACCAGTGGCTTGCAATGCCTCAAGGTTGGCGGGCAGCTCGTTTACGCCACCTGTTCTCTCGCGCCTGAAGAGAATGAAGCTGTGGTTGATGCTCTCCTCCATGCTTACTCTGATGCCATCAAGATTGTAAATGTCGCGGAAAATTTCGAGTTCAAAGCGCCCGGGCTGACTGGATTCGCCGGTCAGGCATTCAACCCAGACCTGGTGAACACCCTGCGGTTATGGCCGCACCTGACGGGCATGTCCGGCTTCTTCTGCGCACTGATCATCAAAACCAGCCATATCCCCACCCAGTCTGAATCCCCACCAATCCGGGATTTCTCCCGGACGGACCTCGAAAAAACAAGCGAAAACATCCAACGGGATGTGATTGAACAAATTGCCACGAATTTTGGGATGGACTTAAAGGGCATCCTTCTGGATTATGACCTGGAGCTTTATAAAAGGCATGACCAATTGTTCCTGATCCCCGGTCACTACCTCCGTCATTTCATCACTTTGCCCTACGAATACATCGGGCTGCCCCTTGGCCGCTGGGTGGGCAACTCACTGGAGCCCTCGCACGAGTTCATCAGCCGCTTTGGCCGCCAGTTCGCCAAAGGAATCATTCAAATTAGGGAAGCAGAAGTTCCACAATGGATCGCCGGTCGGGATATCCGCCACCCGGAGACGGATCTGACCCCCAAGGGACAATACCTACTGGTCACGGACCGCCAGGGCAGAAATCTGGGCATGGGGAAACTCCTCCCCAAACGACTCCGGAACATGCTTCTCAGGCAATCAGTTTAAAGTATTGATGAATTCTTGTGTTTCATCAATCCTATCTATATAAATCCCCCGGTATTTTTCAGGTAATAATTTCGCAATTTCAATCATCATCTCATCGGTCACATCCTGCATCATGCCCTTATCCTTCGGATGTCCATTCACATTGATCTTGAAAGGTTCTCCCACTACGATCTTCATCGGCGTTCTCTTGAATCGTTTGATATTCTGGGAAAAAATCTCGTGCCCATAATAAGCTATCGGCAAAATAGGTATGTCCGCCTTGATCGCCAACATTGCCACGCCTGGCTTGCCCCGGATCAACCGCCCGTTTTCCGTGCGTGTCCCTTCCGGTGCGACCGCCAGGATTTTCCCTTCCTTGAGAGCCTTCTGGGCTTCCCTGAAAGCCGAAAAATCCGCGATATCCCGGTCAATGGGGATCCCCTCCCAGGTGTTGAATAAAAAAGCAAGCAAGGGCTTGTCCCAGCTTTCCTTTTTCACTAATCCGGTTGTGGAGCGCGGGTGCAGATGGGAGATAATGACGGGTGCATCTAGAAAGTTGACGTGATTAGCCACCACCAGGAGCGGCCCCTGATCCGGGACCTTCTCCAGTTCGGAGTCATCAATTTTCAGAATGATGTTTGTAATTAATTTGATAATATGATTAACGAGCCACTTCTTCATCAGTCCTACTTGCATACCAATTGCAACTGCTGATTGAGGATCTCAACTTCCAATTCCTTCCCGGCTTCACAGATCGTCTCGCCATCCGCATGCACAGGCAGGGCACCCGACAGCGCCTCAATCTTTACTCGCCGTGCGGTCAGCATCTTGACAGCCGGGTGCTCGCTCTGAGTACCACCCATTACCTTCGGGAAAAGACCCAATACCTGCAGCCGTGAAACCTGTTTGATGATGCAAAGGTTCAGCAATCCATCATCGGATTCTGAATCTGGAGCAAACATGAACGACCCGCCCATCCGCTTGCCATTCATCGTTGAGACCAATAAACAAGGTTGTTCCAGTACCTCACCATCAATTTGGATACGTAAAAGAGGCGCATCAAAATATAAAAAGATCGTTTTCACTGCGGAAATCAAATAGGCAGGAATACCACTGATAAACGAGGGGAGCTCCGCAGCTTCAAAACCAACGATGGTGTCAAACCCAATTCCTACGCCGTTTCCGAAATAGCGCCCTTCGGGGTAATCTCCACCTTTAACGAATCCAATATCTATCTTCCGGGTTTTTTCTGCGACCAGGATCTTACAGGCGGATTCAAGGTCCTGAGGGACGCCCATACCAAAGGAAAAATCATTTCCCCGACCGACCGGTAACACAGCCAGGTTCGAGGTCAGTTGTCCGGATTTCCCAGCCTGCACCAGACCATTGATGACTTCGTTCGCTGTGCCATCACCCCCCACAGCCACAACGGTTGCATACCCGTTTGACCCAGCTTCCTCAGCCAGTTCAATGGCATGCCCGGGATATTCGGTCACGATCAAATCATAATCTATACCCAATGATTCCATTTGTGCTTCTATCTCAGGGATGGCTTTGCTGGCTGCCCCCTTCCCTGCAATCGGATTGACGATCAAATATATTTTACTCAACCACTTCTCCTATCTAAACACCTTTTAGTTATAACCCACCAGACGGGTTAAAGTTTCAAAATCATATCATATTTTCAGGTTCGTTTTGAATTATCATTCAAGCTCATGCAACACAATTGCCGGGAAAACAATTGCTGCAGTTTCCATGCGAAGGATGCGCGGACCAAGAGATACCACCTGACATCCTGCATCCTTTGCTTTCTGAACCTCATCCTCTGAGAATCCACCTTCCGGGCCAATGAAAAGCGCAATCGAACTTCCATTGAACCCTTCAAGTAATTTCCTGATGGACTTTCTCTCCTGTCCTGCCTCCTCCCAGGCGATCAGGCACAAATCATGCTTGAGCTCCCCCTGAGAAATGCAGCTTGCCAGCGCCAGTGGATGATGAAGTACGGGTAACCGTCCGCGACGGGATTGTTCCGCAGCTTCCCGGATAATCCGCTTCCAGCGATTTGTTTTCTTTTCAGATAAGTCTGTTGACTGCACAAGTGTGCGAGAGGATACAAAAGGAAAAAATGCTGAGACGCCAATCTCAGTACCCTTTTGCAGGATCCACTCGACTTTGTCCCGACTGGTCATCCCAAAATAAAGTGTGAGTCCAACTTTCGGCTCTGTATGTTCAATCTCCGTTCCAACAATCTCGCCCAATATTCTATCTTCTCCTGCGTCTATTCGCAACCTGACCTGATAAACCCGCCCCGAATTATCCAACACCTCGATTTCATCCCTCTCACCCAACCGAAGCACATGCAGGATTTGATGAGCGATATCTGGTGGAAATTCAACCTGTTGATCTTTGATTTGATTTTCAGGTAAAAAGAAACGGTTCATATCAAGGTATACTTAATCCTACAAAATCACGGAGTTAATCATGGAAAAAGAGAAAGAATCCGGCATTTTTACCACTTTCAAATATCTCGACATTATCACGGTCGTCTTCGTTTTAGTCCTGGTGCTCAGCAATATCGCCTCATCTGCTAAGATCATTGATTGGGGCATCAGCTTAGGCTCAATCCGACTGAGCTTTGATGCGGGCACCATCCTCTTTCCTATCAGCTACATCTTTGGCGACGTGATCACCGAGGTTTACGGCTTCAAACGGTCCCGCCGGATCATCTGGATCGGGTTTGGCACCCTCGCCTTCAGTGCTTTGATCTTCTGGCTGGTCCAGGTACTCCCCGGTGAAGCGACCTGGCAGGCTGATGTCGGGCAGGAAGCCTATAACCAAATCCTGGGGAGCATGAGTTCCGGGGGGATCATCATCGCCAGTCTGGCCGGCTTTTTCGCTGGCTCTTTCTCCAATGCCATCCTGATGGCTTTCATGAAGGTCCTGACCAAGGGAAAGATGCTCTGGTCACGCACCATCGGCAGTACCATTATCGGTGAGGGCTTTGATACCTTCACCTTCATCCTGGTGGCTTCTGCCCTCGGAGTCTTCCCCTGGAGCCTTTTCTGGAGTCTGACCATCACCAATTACATCTTCAAAGTCGGCATTGAGGCAGCCATGACCCCGGTCACCTATTGGATTGTCAATGGTTTGAAACGGGTGGAGGGTGTGGATGTCTTCGATAAAGGCACTTCACTGACACCGTTCAAATTCAAATAACACTTAGTTCCGTTTACCTTCTATCACCACGGTATACTCACCCCGTGGTGTTTCTTTGTTAATCAAAACCAGCAGTTCACTCAGCGTGCCCCGATAAACAGCTTCAAACTTCTTGGTAAGGTCGTTAGCAACAGCTGTCGGGCGGTCACCCAGAACGCTAAGGGCATCCTCCAAAAACGCCTGGATGCGGTGCGGACTTTCATAAAAGATCTGGGTATGGGGTGATTGTGCGTCCTGTTCAATAAACCGGCGTCTGGCTCCCGATTTACGGGGCGGGAAACCTTTATAAGTAAAACTATGTGCAGGCAGCCCGGACAAAGTTAATGCCATAACAACAGCAGCCGCTCCGGGAATAGCTGTCACAGGAATGTCATTTTCGATGGCAGCCCTGACAAGAGAATAGCCCGGATCAGAGATTCCGGGTGTCCCGGCACTGGTCACGACAGCAATCGATTGACCTTCCAATAGCTGTTCGACCAGTTTAGGCACGACCTTCTTCTCATTGAACGCGTGATAACTTTTCTGGGGTTTGTGGATATCATAGTGAAGCAACAAGATGGAGGTTTTACGGGTATCTTCGCTGGCGATCAAGTCGGCTGAACGCAAAACTTCCAGCGCCCGTAAGGTAATATCTCCAAGATTCCCAATCGGTGTAGCCACCAGATAAAGCACGGCTCAGACCTCCTCATCCAGATAATCGCGGATGGTCTGGATCGCCTGTTGGTTGTTAATAAATTGCACCGCTTTCATCCCAAAATCTCGTGCAGCCAGCACATTTTCCAGATAATCATCCAGTAATAGAGTTGTTTCCGGTTCAGCTCCCAACCGGTCCATGGTGATCTGGAAAATCTCATGGCCTGGTTTGATCAACCCCTCCTCTGCCGAGATGATAATATCCTCCACGCAGCGGTCCAGGTGGAAGGTTCCTTCCATCAATCGCCGCGCCTGGTTGCCGGCATTACTTAGAATCGCTGTTTGATAATCCTTATGTAATGCCATGAGAAATTTGACCATAGTTTTATTGAGATGCCGTTTGGAAAACACATGCCGGCGCAAACGTCCGATCAAGTCTGGTTTAATATGCCATTTCTCAGCCATCATCACCCAAATCTGATCCTCCGGAATCTTTCCCAGACAAATTTCCCGAACAAGCTGCGACTCATTTGGATTGGCTAACATTTCAACGATTCTAGGGTCATCATCAAAACCCAACACCCTTTTCCAGCGATTGAGCCACTGTAAATTAGGTGTCATATAGATCACACCACCAAAATCAAAAATAATCGTCTTGATCGTCATTGTTATCCGGTCATCCCTCATTTATTACATTTTTCAAACCATTCAGCTAATTATATCAGGTGTCGTAGGGAGAAACCCGGTCGAGAAGCGATGAAAACTTACGCAGCACAGGCTAAATAGGAGATTGGGGGAAAAACAGGTAAAATTATCTACAACTGAACATCATGTCTTCAGAATAATAAGGTAGAGAAAATAGGAAAATATGGAACGAACTGTCCCAACCCGAGCCTCAGAAGAAATCGATCTTTATATCCGCACAATCTACTCTTTGTTACGGTCAACCACCCCCGTTCGCATTCGCACCCTGGAAGAGGTCCATACCGGGATGAAATCCTCCCTGCACCCCTTCGCCAGGCAGGCTGAGCCTGACATCTCTGCATTTGTTTATGCAGTGCTCCGGTTGCCTGACTGTATCAAGGATGTGAAAGCCGTTCTCCTGGGTCAGAGTGCTACCGTCTTCGAGCAATCCGGCTTTGAAAATATCGAACAATGGACCGAAGTCACAGCCCGCGCCCGGCGCAGGCGCTGTTTCTACGATGGCAAGAGTTTGCTGGCTTGTTATATCGCCTCCCGCTCTGATATCGATGATGTCATCCCCATGCTGACCGCTTTCCAGATCGAATGGAACAAACTGCATACCCTCCTGCAGGAATATTCTCCGCGGGAAATTAGGGTTGTCTCCCCTGAATCATCCGAAGATATGGAAAACCTGGCGGATACTCTCCGGATCTCTTCTGTGAAACTGATGAGACTGGTGACGATCTGGGGAAACGAATTTCAGTCCATGCTGCAGCACATCCGCGAGAAAAAGCTGGATTTGGAGATCCAACTCTTCAGCGGATCGCTGAATGAATACCGCCGGGCAACCCGTTTTTGGTGGGAAAATATCGAACATTACTTCCCTGAGATCACGCAGCGCCCAGTTTATTTCATCTCCAGCAATACCCACAGCATCCCAAACCTGCTAACCGGCTTCGCCTTGATACATCAGGACCGCCTGGCAGAATATCTCCAAAACGAAGGAGATGAAGAACTGCTGGCGGAATGGCGGGACATCAGCCAGGAAGAAGTCCCATCTCGACCGGAAAATTTCTTTTATTACATCCTGAAGAAGTATCAAGCCTCTCCGAAAGGACGGGATCTGGTCGCAGCCCAGGCGGAGTATGAAGAAGAAAATGGTGTTCACCGTATTCCAAGTGAACATGCCTTTGATATTGAAACCCAGATCATGGAGCTTTCCGCACTCAATCCCGACACCATTGACCCCCGCCTTTCACCGGAGACATTTGCCGGACAGCATGCAGATTGGTCTTTCTTATCCAAAAGTGACGCCCTCATTCTGAACATTGACTACCCCCTTGGTTTGGCAGCCTACAACCTGCTGGTCAAAATCGCGGAGCACACCTGCCCGATGTTGGGGATCTACATCATGGGTAAAGCCGCTACGCTCAATGGACGGCGAGGTGACGTGTTGATTCCCAATGTAACCTATGGCGAACATTCCCGCAATACTTATATGTATAATAATTGCTTTAAGGCGGATGATGTCAGCCCTTACCTCATCTATGGTAACGTGCTGGACAACCAAAAATCCGTCTCTGTTATGGGGACTTACCTCCAAAACGCCCAGATCATGGAAGTGATCTACCGGGAAGGCTACACCGATATTGAAATGGAAGCAGGCCCATACCTCTCTGCGGTATATGAGCTTTTCCGACCAAAGCGGTTCCCTGAAGATGAAATTGTCAACCTCTACAACTTGCCGTTTGACCTGGGCATCCTGCACTACGCCTCAGACACCCCCCTTACCAAGGGTGAGAACCTGGGAGCAGGCACCCTGTCCTATTTCGGGGTCGATTCAACGTATGCGACTTCGCTGGCAATCCTGCGCCGCATTATGCAACTCGAACACGACCGGATCATTAATCATCGCTAATTAACCAATCACAACCATAAAAAGACCGGGGCTGTGCTCCCATTTTGAGCCAGCCCCCGATTGTATTTAATCTAAAGCATGAATCAGCCGAGTTGTTGCTGGATCCGTTCAGCAGTTACCTGGTAAGTCTCCAGTTTCTCGCGTTCTTTTTGCACTACTGCTGGAGGTGCTTTTTCAGCAAAAGTGCTTGACAGTAATTTCTCCAGCCGTTCGATTTGCGATTGCGCTTCAGCCAGTTCCTTTTCCAACCGTTCGCGTTCCGCTTCCACATCCACCAGCCCAGCCAATGGCAGGGTGATCTCCACCGGCGTGATCACCAGCGTGATGCGGTCGTCCGCAGGCTCAAGCGCCTTTTCCACCACCATCAGCGACTCCGGATCAATGCCTGCCAGCGATACAAAGGTCTGCCGTTGTGATTCAATCAGATCCATTTTGTCACCGGCGCTGATGGTGCAGGCAATCTTTTGTCCCTGCTGTACTTTATACTCCGCGCGAATATTCCGGATGGCACGAACCATCTCCTGGATCAGTGCAAATTCTCCCACCACTTCTGCTTCCCAGCCTTCCGCTGGCATGGGTTCCGGCCATTTGGCAATGATCAGGGCGTCCTCCCAGCCATTATCAGGCACCAGCAATGCGGATGTTTCCTGGCAAGCAGACTTGAGATGACCCCACAGTTCCTCGGTCACAAATGGCGTGAAGGGGTGCAGGAACCGCAAGCAGGTGTCAAAGACCCGCACAAGGGTTTGCACGGTGTAGAACGCCCTGTCCCCACCTTCAGCAATTTGATCTTTGGAAATCTCCAAATACCAATCGGCAAATTCGCCCCAGAAGAAGTCATAGATCTGGCGGCCAGCTTCCCCAAACTGGTACCCTTCAAATAGTCGGTTGACCGTCTCGGTCAATTGTTTCAATCGCGCCCAGATCCAGGAATCAGCCAGGGTCCAGTCAGGATCACCTTCAGGCTCAGCGGGGATGCTATCCAGATTCCGCATTACGAACCGCCCGGCGTTCCATAATTTATTGGCAAAATTTCGGTTGGCTTCCACTTTCTTCAAGGACAGGTTCATGTCATTGCCGGGAGCGGACCCCACCAGCAAGGTGAAACGCAACGCATCCGTCCCCAATTCGTCCATTACTTCCAGTGGATCGATCACGTTGTTCTTGGTCTTGCTCATCTTCTGCCCATGCTCATCCCTGATCAGACCATGCAAATAGACCGTCTTGAAAGGAACCTCTCCAGTGAATTCCAACCCGTCCATGATCATCCGCGCCACCCAGAAGAACAAAATATCATAGCCTGTCTCCAACACAGAGGTCGGATAAAAATACTTGAGATCGGGCGTCTCCTCTGGCCATCCCAAGGTAGAGAAAGGCCACAAACCCGACGAGAACCAGGTGTCCAGCACATCCGGGTCCTGGCGCAGGTTCGTGCTACCGCAATGCTGACAGTGTTCCGGGTCTTCACGGGCGACGGTTATCTCGTTGCAGTCATCACAATACCAGACGGGGATGCGGTGCCCCCACCAGAGCTGGCGGCTAATGCACCAATCCTGGATATTTTCCATCCAGTTGTAATAAACCTTTTTGAAGCGCTCGGGGATGATCTCAATCCGCCCATCCCGGACCGCCTGAAGGGCAGCATCAGCCATGTCCTTTATATCCACAAACCATTGCGTGGAGACCATGGGTTCGATCACCTCACCGCCGCGTTGGGAGCGTGGCACCTTCATCATATAAGGCTCCACCTTGATCATCAGACCAGTTTCTTCCATATCCGCCCAGAGTTTCTCGCGGCACTCGAACCGGTCCAGTCCCTCATAAGGACCGCCATTCTCATTAATGGTGGCGTCCTTGTTGAGCACATTGATAGACTTCAGATTATGGCGCATCCCGATGTCATAGTCATTCGGGTCGTGAGCGGGGGTGATCTTCAGCGCGCCCGTGCCAAATTCGCGGTCAACATACTCATCTGCAATCACCGGGATCTCGCGACCCAATATCGGCACGACAGCCTTTTTCCCCACCAGGTTCATAAACCGTTCATCTTCAGGGTGCACTGCCACAGCTGTGTCGCCCAGGATCGTCTCCGGACGGGTCGTGGCTACCGGGATGTATTCATCGCTGCCCGCGATCATGTAGCGGAAATAATATAGCTTGCCCGGCTCTTGCGAATATTCCACTTCCAGGTCGGAGACAGCCGTCATCAACCCCGGCGACCAGTTGATCATCCGCGGCCCGCGATAGATCCAGCCCTTCTCATAGAGCGAGACAAAGGCTTCCCGCACAGCTCTGGACAACCCCTCATCCAACGTGAACCGCTCCCGGCTCCAGTCACACGAAGCACCCAGACGGCGGATCTGCTTGGTGATGATCCCGCCATATTTTTCTTTCCATGTCCAGACATATTCCAGGAACTTCTCTCGTCCGACCTCACGCCGGCTGGTGCCTCGTTCGAGCAACATCTTTTCCACCTGCAACTGCGTGGCGATGCCCGCATGATCCACACCGGGTACCCACAGCGCGGAGTCGCCCTTCATCCGATGATAACGGATCATCAGGTCTTCCAGTGAAACAAACATCGCATGCCCAAGATGCAAACTGCCCGTCACGTTCGCTGGTGGGATCGAAATCACAAAGGGTTTCTTCTTCGGATCAAAATCAGGCTCGTTTGGATCATTGGCAGGTCGAAAGTACCCTTGCTTCCACCACCACTGATACAGGCGACCCTCGGTTTCATTGAAATCGTATGTTTTCGGCAATTCATTCGGCATTGCGCATTTACCTCCATAAAAATATTAAAATTAAAAACCTCTCATCCCAGAGGACGAAAGGTTATCTTCCGCGGTACCACCTCAATTCGCTGACCATAGCAGCGCACTCATCCCGGACGTTCATCCGGCTGCGCAGTAACGGGCGCACCCGTGCTGTTCTACACACCTAATAGGTTTTCTTCAGCAACACCTGGCGGTGACTTCACTCATTACCTATCCTGGGGACGCTCTCAGCCAGTGGCGATCCTTCTCTTTCAGGCGGTAATGTGTTACTCCTCCGCAGTCTTTCTACCTAAATTATAATCAAACTATGCGATAAATTCAATAGCCTTCATCGCATAGCCTTCATCGCAATTCAAACTACCGCCCCATGGAAATAACCTGGTCTTCCCAGCGGTGCCAGCCGGAGAATTTCTCCTCAATGATCTTCCTGCCATCGCCCGGAGCTTCAAGGCCGACCAGTTCGAGATCAGCATCGACCATGATCCGAACCAGTTCGTGGAACTTGATTTTCGGTTCCCAACCCAACTGTTCCTTTGCCTTAGACGTATCCGCTTCCAGGAAATCCACTTCCGTTGGCCGATAGTAACGCGGATCGATCCGCACGTAATCGTGCCAGTCCATGTCGACATACCCAAATGCTTCATCGAGGAATTCCTCGATCTTGTGCGCTTCGCCGGTGCCGACGACATAGTCCTCAGGTTTATCCTGCTGAAGCATCAAGTGCATCATCTCCACATATTCCGGCGCATAACCCCAGTCCCTGCGGGACTGGAGGTTGCCCAGATAAAGATGTTTTTGGTTCCCAGCGCGGATATTAGCCAGCGCCATGGTGATCTTGTGGGTCACAAAGGTTTCACCCCGCCGGGGTGATTCGTGATTGAACAGGATACCATTCACCGAGAACATGCCATACCCTTCGCAGTAGTTATGCGTCATCCAGTAAGCATAGAGCTTGGCAGCAGCATAAGGGCTGCGGGGGTGGAAGGGTGTGTTCTCATCCTGTGGGGGCTTCGAGTCCCCAAATAACTCACTGGAGGATGCCTGGTAGAAGCGTGATTTCATACCAGCTTTACGGATAGCTTCCAGGATGCGGGTTGTGCCCAACGCGGTGACATCGCCGGTGTATTCCGGCATGTCAAAACTCACCCGTACGTGGCTCTGCGCTGCGAGATGATAAACCTCATCCGGCTTGACATTGTAGATCACGTCCAGCAGGCTATCCCCTGCCGTCACATCGCCGTAATGCAAATAGAGCTTGACCTGACCACCGTTACCATGGGGATCTTTGTAAATATGGTCAATGCGGCGGGTGTTAAATGTGCTTGCGCGGCGGATCAAGCCGTGTACTTCATATCCTTTTTGTAAAAGCAATTCAGCCAGATAGGAACCATCCTGTCCGGTGATGCCTGTAATCAAAGCTGTCTTCAATTGAAACCTCCAACATTCGCTATCCAAATTCGATTTGAAAGTATATCCCGTACTATTAATACTGTCAAACTTTCAGATTATTAGCAATTAATTTTATGGCGGGGTTTATGACTGGGTTCGTTGACAAGATAATCATTTAATGGGATGATAATGCAGCCTTAAGTATAATGGATAAATCCTATGCAAAGACGCAAATTTCCCATTCTTCGCTGGGTTGCGATCATTTTGATCCTGATTACGGTCCTGCTGACCACAATCCAACTCATCAGTTACAGTCGCATCCGCAATAACTTCCCCCTCGGCTTGCAGGTCGGAAAGATCCCGATCGGTGGGTTAAATTATGAGAGGGCAGCCGAACGCATTTATACCGTTTACCAGTCACCTATTGAGATCAATTTCGCCGGGAGCCTGATCCAAATCCGCCCGGCAGTTCTCGGATTCGAGCCATTGGTTGAGAATATGCTGGCTGTCGCTGATAACCAGCGAGTCACAGAACCCTTCTGGGATGGTTTCTGGAATTTCCTCTGGAACCGGAATATTGAGATCATCAACATCCCATTGAATGCAAATTATGACGAAGAACGCATCCGGGAGTACCTCCGTTTGGAGATCGCTTCGCGTTATGACACCCCAGCCACACCACCCAAACCTATCCCCGGCACTACCCAATTCGCCGCTGGTGAACCGGGCACACAACTGGACCTCGATCGAGCTACCCTCCAGGTCGTTGATGCGCTCACCTCACCTACCGACCGGACTGTGAACCTGCCTTTGGGTCAAGCATCCATCCCCCGCCCTTCTCTTGATGACCTCGAAGTCATGCTGAAACAGATCATTGACGTTTCTGGTTTTGATGGAATTGTAGAATTATACCTGCAAGATATGAGCACCAGCCGGAACATCCATTTTGCTTATGAAGAAAACACGGGTGAACTCTCACCCAATATCGCTTTCTCAGCCTGGAGTACGATCAAGATCCCGGTCATGGTGACCGCTTTCCGTTACATCGATGACCCACCTCCGCAAGGATATCTCGACCTGATGGAGAAGATGATCGAGCAATCTGAAAATTCAAGCACCGACGAACTGGCGATGACTGTGATTGAAGAGAACCTTTCCTCACTGATCGTAACTGAAGATATGCAACGACTCGGTCTGGAAAACACCTTCTGGGCGGGTTACTTCTATTTGGGAGCACCACTATTGCAACGTTTTGAGACTCCAGCGAATACCCGCGAAGATGTTAACACCGATCCTGATGTCTATAACCAGACCTCTCCCGCGGATATGGGGATGTTGCTGGAAGATATCTATCAATGTGCGGAATTCGGTGGCGGCGCGCTCATAGCAGCCTTCCCGGAAGAAATCACTCAAGCTGAGTGCGAATTAATGATCACCTACATGGCACGCAACCAGATCGCTGTCCTGATCCAGTCCGGCGTACCCTCCGGTACCACCGTCGCTCACAAGCATGGATGGGCAAACGAAATTGACGGCCTTTTACATACTATTGGCGATGTCGCCATTGTATATACCCCCGGCGGCAACTACGTCCTGTCGATTTTCGTCCATCACCCGGTGCAGGCGGTTTTTGACCCGGTGAACGAACTCTTTGCGGAATTAAGCCAGGCGACCTATAACTATTTCAATAATCTGAGTGTCCAATAAAAAAAACCAACTCCTTAATCGAGCCGGTCTCGTAGTTGTGGGTTTATCCGCTTTAGCCGATAAAGACTTCTACTTCTTCCCCATCATCCTCATCCACATGCACATAAAACGGTTCTTCTGGAGAGAGGCTCTCAAGGATTTCTGAAATATTATCCACTGGCTGATCCTTCAATCCCGGGATTCGGTCGCCAAAGGCGGAGAAAAACCACCGGGTGAGCCCGAGAGGCATAGGCAGGCTGATCGAGATGCGCTGCGGCGTTTCACCAGGTTTCTGTTTAATCCGCACATGGACCCAGACACTGCAACTCGTGTGGAAGCTGACAGAAATCACGAAGATCCCTAGTATAAACGGGACCCACGCGAGCCAGAATCCAAAACCAAAACCTTTCGCCAAATAGCCCATATACATCCAAATCGCGCCCAGTGTTGTGATGAGCAAGCCAATGCCAAAAGGTAGCACCCACCAGCGTTTTAAACGCTTTATCCGCGCCATCTCTTCTTCCGGAATTTGAGGAAACTCGGCTGCTTCACGTTCTTCAATGGGGACAAATGTAACATCACCCTGGGCCGGCTGTCCCCGATCAATGCCAGATTGGCGATCACCTTTCATAGCGTTGATCAATCGTAATCCTTCCTCGGCAGAGATCTGACTCTGTTCGACCATATCCAAAATTTTCCGTTCAGCTTTATCGACCATTTTTGCCTTCAATCCTCCAAAGCTTTGAATAATGTCTCGGCTTCATCGACCGAGATCTTCTTATCCTGGAGCATCTGCAAGATCATCAATCGTTCCTCATCCGAGGCGCCTTTCTTGCCAATAGGCCGGTTTACAGGAGGCACTGGTGCTCCGGGAGGCGATATCCGTTCACCTTCATCGTCAAATCCCAGATCAATATTGAATCCCCGGTGTTTTTCCACGCGTTCCCGGATTTGCTCCAGACGGAATTCCGCGGCCTTCATCTTCGCTTCTGCTAGGCGGGTGGCTGACTCTACCCGCTCCTGGATCAGTTCGCTGAACGCTGACTCTTCATAAGCAAAGTGTGAAGATATATCACCGACGATATCCTTTTCAGGTTCAGAAACTTCTCTGAGTGAAATCGAGCTCCCAGCGGCTGCATACAGTCTGCGTTTTTCTTCTCCGAGTTGATATTCGTAGGCTTTATCACCTATCTCCAGGTCGTCATCGCGCACTTTTATCTTGATCTCATGTGCGCCTGAATGCAAATTAAATGTAGCACCGGTGAATTCTTCACCAATCGCCAGATCAATCTCACCACCGGCTCGTAATTCCAAATTGTCATCAAAACTGAAATTGGAGAGATTGATCCTCCCGCCAGCTTTAACATCACCTTCCAGACGCAAATCACGAGCGACAAAGTTCCCACCAACTCTTTCAACAGTGGTAAAGCCTGCGATGCCCTGTGCCAGGAATTTCCCGCCAGATTTTGCCAGATAGAAATCACCATGAACATCCTTGACAGTGCAACTCCCACCCACCTTCTCGCAATGGAACGAACCGACATCATCTACGACTAAGTTTGCACTGATCTTCTCAACATGAATATCTCCGGAAGCGTTCCTCACTGAGAAATTCCCGCCAACCTTTTCAACCTTCGCCGAAACAAGGTCAGAAAGCACCAGGTTTCCCAACACCTTTTCGATGAGGACCTGGTTCTGGATATTTTGGATGCTAACCGATCCCATCCCTTGTTCAATTTCAATCGAAGAGGCGACAGGGACAGTCAGCTGGCAGGATGAATTGGCAGTAATATACACATGACCATCTTCCTCAACCAACGTGGCAAGTTGCGGGGCGTCAATCTCGCACCGGACTTCTGTCTGCTCAACACCCAGGATCTTGACCCCCCCATAAGCCTTCAGGTGGATGACCGGATCGTCTTTTGTGAGTTTCAAGATGTGTGTCATACTGGATTTCCTTTCATATTAAAGAAAATAATTGCAAACCACCAATTATTTAAAGAAATAATATCACGAATATAAGTTTTGTCAAGTGTGGACTTAATTATATTGAAGTTTGAGTAGGGTAGAGATTAAGAATTCATGCCGCAGCATTGATAAATTCGAACAAACCTGATCGATTAAAGCCCAAATGAATGATTCCGCTCGGTTCATTGAGTCCCTGTAATCAGGATTGCGTTCCAGCTATGTCTCCAATCAGACATCCAAGGGCGCGATCTGGCTCCCTTCCGTTAATTTATCTCAGAAACAGACTGGTTTGATCTCCCAGCGCCGGTCATCGGCAGTTGGATCAGCTAGCGTCAGTTGTCCCGATCCCTTCTACTGCTTTTTGTTTGAAGACCACCGAGATCAATGGCAGCGCCAGCAGGCAAGGATGTCGATAGCAAATTGGCCGCTGCCAGAAATTCGCGGTATAATTACCCCGCTCGCCCCCGTAGCTCAATGGATAGAGTACCTGACTTCGAATCAGTTGGTTGCGCGTTCGAGTCGCGCCGGGGGCGCTATTTATAGCGATATTCAATCCGCTAACCCCCATATATGGGGGTAGATTCTTCAATATTGACCCAAATTACTGTTTCTTGGTGCAATTGGTTTTCAGACAAGTGAGTTTCTAATTAAGAAGGTTTTCTGCTAATAGATAGCTATTAACGCACTTAAGTAAGTTTTCTAATGGTGTAATAATAGTTCCCAATATTTATATTGCTTTAATTGAAAACTATTAAATCTTTCTCCAAATTGATCCACGTTTTGTGTGTTTCTTGATCTCTTTGACATTTAATATCCCTCTATTATCACTGATTGCTCCCCCAACAAAAGCATGATAATGTGAATGCCCTACTTCAATAGGATGCGATGAAATCATTCGTTCATCTTCTGACACATCTTTCGTTGAAAATTCTTGATCAAGATCAGCAATGACTTCCTTTAAAACTCGAGTTTTTATATCTGACCAACCCATCCTAACCTCCTTAGACATTACAACAATACAAACACAACTTAATTAACACAATATACATTAGTTTTTAGTTACTGTCAGATTTCCCATATTTAGAAACAAATTAGAGAACTCCATGTGGATGTATCTTCTCTCTCAGTACCCTGGCTTGATTTTACCCTCAAGTCTACGAAAACCCTGTTCGAGCAATGTTTTCATTCCCTCTGTTATAAAGTTTTCTTCGAAAAATTCTGCGACATCTATACGGTCCTCGATAAGATCTGAAATATCCAAGACTGTATCACGCCGTTGCAGATCGAATACACTTTCGCGAGGTTCACAAAGTTGTTGAAACGATTTCATTGAATACACCTCCCAAGTACTAGTTAGCATTCCTTATAAAATGAAAATGAGAGCCTTTATGGAAAATTGTGAGGCTTTAGCTCATAGAATATTTACACAAGCATTTCCACAGTAATTATTATAATTATAATCTTTTAATTATGATATTATTTGACAATATGATCTAATTAATAGTGATGAAATAAAGGTAATTACATCCGACAGTTATTCTCATAACATAAAGAAGATGCAAACATCTGGTTGAACAGAAGATTCTATAAGAATAAGGAAATGTATTTCGTCTAAACCGTTTTTAATGGTCGCTAAATTTGAATTCCAAGTTCAAATAATTTCTCCCATATTTTCACCATTGCCCATGTGTCCAGTTTACAATACTCTAAGAGCGCTGTTTTCGTCTTTTCTGCTTCATACGCGGACATCTTATCATTGATTAGTTCCCACCAAGCCATCATTGCCTGGTCACCTTTACCGATTTCCATTCCATCATAGCTTAGTTCGGGAACCATAACGGGTAGAACATTTTTAATTGACCAACTTCCCTTGAATTTGGGATGTAGATAAAACCCAAAGTTAATAAAGTCGCCAAGATCGTATATGCGGTCGTTTAGATCTTCTAGAAAATCTGCATAATCTGGATGAATGATTGCCAGTTCTTTATTCCTGGTCATTTCAAAAGGTTTAAACCAGACGAATACAGTACCAGTGTCGCCAATATCTTCCCGTAATTGCTTGATTAATGATTTGGATGGATCGTCCTTCGTGATTGCCAAATATTCTGTGTGGCGGATGTCTCCTGATAGTGATTCCATTTTATGAAGCGAGTATTGAAAGACCATCTGCTGCTGGGGTTTATACCCATCAAATTTTGGGATGGCTGACAAGTAGGTTTCATAGTCCAGAAAATAAAGGGGGAATGTGAAGTGCTGGAATTCCTTTTGGATCGCTTCTCTATTGATGAGTTCATGATTGGACTGTGCAACGTCAACAATTTGATGTTGTTTCGGGTTAAAAGCAAAGGATTTAGGAACGTCCTTGATATCAATAACACCCTGGTTCAATAGCTCAGTTTTCTTTTTCTTTGATAACCTGAGAATATCAAATATTGAGAATTCAGGTAATCCAGGGTAGCAGATATCAGGACAGGGACAGGATTTGGGGTTTAAGCAAGGTTGAGTACCTTCTTGTGAAGGTTTAAGCACAGTTTCGAGGGCTATATCCCTCAGTTTATCAACTTCATCTATAAGTTCGTGAACCTTTTGAGTCACATCCTCTGCAATGAATAATTCAGCAAGATTGAGATATGAATACCGGATGTATTCGCTGTTCAAGTGCAAGATGAAGATTCGGTCAAGCTTGATTTGTTTGTTGACGATTAGAAATTGGTAAGTAACATCATAGATGTTTTCATTTTTAACGCTTGTGCCGCTTTTGACTTCGTAGAGGTCGTATGAGTCGGTAGATGGTTTGTGAATGAGAATATCTGTCCTGACGGTACATTGAGTGTCAGTGAATGGCATCTGGAAAATCAGGTTCTCATCTGGTTTGAGAATATATTTTTCAAGGTGTTCTTTGGTAAGGGCTTCGACTTCATAGCCTTGCTTCATTACATTGATGTCAAATGCGGATGGGGTTTTATCTATGAGATCGTGTTTATCCGCCCACAAATGACGCGGGGCGTCCAGGAATAGGAGGAAATCGGACTTCGTGAGTGAGATGTTGTTATTCATAGGAATATTGTATACCAGGAAGGAAATTAGTAATAAATAGTTTATGGTGAGAGTTGCCTTTCCAAATGATCCCCGGTGCAACCGTGGTGCAACCTGTAAAGAAATGATAGATTAAGTAGAATGACGTGCGAATAAATATTCAAAGTCATGGCTTCATCACTATGACCAAGACACTCCTCTTGAACAGCCTTTACAGAAACTCCTTGTTTAACATATGGCTTGCAGTTGTATGGCGTAAATCTTGGAACCGAATATCCGGCAAGTTTACTTCCCCTTAACACTTTTTTAGATCTCTTATTCAGATTATTTTGGCTTAATGGTGTTCCAATAGAAGATGGAAAAATCAAATTTTAGTCGATACGTTTAGCAAGGTAGCTATTGGCTTAACAACATTATTATGAAGGTATCTATATAAAATTTAGAGCTTATTTTATTATTGATTCCGGCAAACCACGCATAAGATTATTCATGTCAACAAAAAAATCTGGACTTAATTGAGAACCAAAAACCCTTTTAATTAATGGATAACCTTGCTCTGCTTCCAATGATGCCTGCCAAAGGTTATAATACCCTGGAATTTTGATCAATCCCTCTTCTTCAATAATTACATCTTTTATCTGACTAAGTGTTTCTATACCCATCTGTATTGGATCAATTTTCTTAACAATATCGAATAGGCGCATAATCAATCTGTAATTTGGCTTTCCAGCTTTTGTTTTTAAGCTGTTATACGAAGTTTCTATTTCTTTGATTATTTCAAATTGACTTTTCATGTTCTTTGCATTTCTTAACTCAATTTCAAGATCAGTGCACTTTTTTCGAAAATTATTATATTCTTTACGTAATTGAATTAATTTATTGGGAATGTCATCAATTGTATTACACTCTTGTAAAAGTATCGATATTAGAGGGGGAAGATAAACGTATGTCGGTCCAAGATATTTTCTCACCTCACGAAAATATGATTTATGAAGCTCTTCTAATTTTCTATATAATTCATGCCCAATATTAGTTGGTGCTTCTGATTTTATCTCTTTTAATGTATAAAAATTATCCGAAATATATGGTATACCATGACAGTGAGATAATAATTTCCAAGGAAAAGATGATAGGACAGTGAATTTCCCAATAGAAAATTTTTCATATGCTTCTTTAAAACTTTTATCCCATTTCGACAAAATTATTTCTTCGTCACTCAAATTTTGAACATCACCTTGTAATTTGATTTTTGGATTTCTGTAACCTTGTACTAGATAAGCTAAGTCATAATTTTCCCATTTTTGATTTCTTTGAATTAAAATATTGCTGTCGTGCATAAAAAATATCTTTACTGGTTCTTCGAAAGGGAATGACAAGAGACAAGCTTCAAACATCAAATCATTGCCAGTATTTCCAATACCTCTTAAGTCAATAATATTATCATCTTCTAGTAACTTCAGAAATCTTGAAGTACTTGATGCTAAGTGAGGATAATTTTCTCCAGATTCTACTACGCCTAAATCGTCAACTACAATTAATGATTCATTAAAAACAATAGCTTGCACTAAAATCGAGAGATTAATCAAATCTTCTGCCTCAAAGTATTCACCATCAAATAATAAACAGAAGTGATCAATCATACCGATATTTACTAGACAACGATTTGAAAACTTTTTAGGTTCAGACAGATAATTAATCTCTTGTATTTCCATCAAAAATCTTTACCTCCTACTTATCAGTCGAATAATTAAGAATAAACTCTCAATAATCCTTAACTTGGCTGACAAACAAACCCTTTGATCTAGTTATCATATACTTAAAAACAAAAACTTATTTTTACTTAGTCCATTATAACAATAATATTTAACAACTTTGGTTGGTGTTACATTCTACCTGAATAATCTTGAACTTAATCATTAGTGTTGAGTCAGAAGTATCTTAATAAGATCACCAAATCTGAATTGGAGAACTAAATGACTTGCCAAGAAAATTATCACCATCATACAAGCACAGTAGAAGAGAGCATACAAAATTAATTTGGTGCGATACCTGAAATGATCAGAGATGCTAGATAGGTACTTGCAGTAAATTTGGTAGCTGCATAGACCGTTCAAGATGGAGATCGAGAAACATGTGGCTTCTGCAGCCCAATTGTCTGCCTGGTTGAAGAAATACCTAATTGAATATCTCACAGTCTTCTATTTTCTTCTAGAACATCAGAGATCGATCACAACCACTAATAACATGTATAAGATTATTTGGGGTATCCGAGGAAGAACCAGTATGGTCAGCTTATTTCCGAACGAAGCTTTTTGTTTGAGAATGATCTCAGCTCGACCCATGGAGATCAGCGAGGAATATCAATCTCGACAAACGTTATTGTGCTGGCAAGTCGGTCGATTGTTAAAGAACAATGTGGATTTCTGACTCGATTTTACAGAAAAGGGCGCAGTGCCTCAAATTATAGTTTTTCTTGGAGGGTATTGGTATGAAAAAATCTATAGCGTGGATAAAAGAAGTCAAAACCAAATTGGGGGGAATTATGGAAAAGGTTTTCCAATAACAAGTTAATCCGAACCCTGAGAGATTACTGGGGCACTGATGATTGGATAGTTTAATTTTTCGTGGTTTTGGGCTTTATTTATTTCTTTGTTGAAGTTCCTAAAAATCCATCTCATAAACTTATGCAAATCTACCATAACATGCATGCAGAAATAGTTGGTATTGGAATCACTGTATTAATACTTGGTAATGCAGATGAATATATCCGAAATAAAGTAGAGAAGCGTAGATTGATTCTACAAATGGGGAGCCCTAATAATGAATTTGCGACAGAAGCAGTGAGGATGTTAAAAACAAAAGGATGGCTCTTTAATGAAGCAACGAACAAGATAAATTTAGCAGGTATAAATTTAAGCAAAGCCGACCTTAACGAGACTTATCTTGAACATGCATATATTGTTAGTGCAAAATTGAATTGGAGTAATCTTGGGGAAACTCACATGAAAGGTGCCAATCTTTCAGACTCAGAGATTAATCATTCAAATTTAAGTTTTGCTGATTGCAATGGCGCTGTTCTAAATAATGCCAGTTTGAGGAACTCTAATCTTACTTTTGCCAATTTGATAAGTGCAGATTTGCATCGAGTCGATTTTCAAAACGCTAATATAATTTGTACAGATTTGTCTCCTTGTAGATTTGACCGATGCAAATCTTACAGCGTCTAAACTAGAAGGAACAGATTTAGGTCATGCGAATTTAGAAGGTTGTGATATACGAGCCGCCTCAAATAATCACTTAACTAATTGGGTTGAAGCGACGTATGACAAAAAAACAAAATGGCCAAAAGGTTTTGATCCAGAAGCGGCTGGATGTATTTTAGTTGATGAAAATGAAGAATAAATATCAGTGTGCTTAAAATAGTAAACTGAGAATAACTAACAGTAAAATCCTGTCTTGAGGAAGAGCCAGGTTAATTACTTCTGATAATATTCAATCCAGAAAGGGAATAGGAAACAATGGATAAGGACATTCTTTTAGTTTTATTAGGAGCAGGTATTGCTCTAGTGAGCAGCGTAATAACAATAATTATTCAACACTTCTTTTCATTACGAGCTGAATTGAAAAAGCTAGAATATATCGAAGCGCAAAAACGTAGAGAACATTACGAGAATCATTATTAGGGGGAACATCAGTACTCTCGACATCAGAAGACTTAAAAATCAGTGATGATAAAGAAATGGTAATCCCGAAAGGAAAGTTAGGGTAAACACCTCTCTTGGGGAGATATATGTTTTAACTCATGAAGGACTCGTTTTCCATCTACTTGAACCAAAGGACTCTGCGGATATTATTGTCAAACACGGATGGGGTTTTATCTATAAGATCGTGTTTTTCCGCCCACAAATGGCGTGGGGCTTCTAAGAATAGCAGAAAATCAGACTTGGTAAGTAAGGTTCTGTAATCCAAATTCTATTCCAGGAAGGAAATTAATGAAAACTGGATTATGGTGTGAGTTGCCCTTCCAGATGATCCCTGGTGCAACCGTGGTGCAACCTGTAAAGAAATGATAGAAAAAGTGGACAAAATAGACATTTTTAACCGCCACAGGTGGTATGTGTAGACTTAAACAACCTCGTATATACGGTATAGACGAATATTTAGTGGACTTCGAATCAGTTGGTTGCGCGTTCGAGTCGCGCTGGCGCACAAGGCGGGCTTCGCACGGGGCGCTACTTCTTGCGATTTCCTTTGGAAAGCCTCTTTTTTCTTAACGGTGATTGTTCTGCTGTTTCGCTAGGAGTGCCTTTTTCTCCTCCCCACTCAAAAACGCCACTTCCACCGCGTTCTCCTGCGCCTTGCGGGTATCTGCGGGGGTCAAGCCAGCCTTGGGTGCGGCGATCTCAAATTCATCCCGAATCGTGACCGGGCTGATCCCCGGGTCATCGGTGTTGATCGTCGCCAGCAGCCCCAGATCCAGCCAGGTTTTCAGCGGGTGCGCTGCATAGGACGGGACAGTGTTGGTGTGAACATTGCTGGTCAGGTTCACCTCAATCCCAATCCGCTCTTCGAGCATCATCTCAACCAGCGCCGGGTCCTCCATGATGCTGATGGCGTGCCCGATCCGGCTGGCACCCAGGTCCCGGATGGCATGCCAGACGCTTTCGGGTCCTGCAGATTCACCCGCATGCACCGTGATCCCCCAGCCAGCGTCCCGGGCTTTCTTGAAATGCTCTCGAAATAATTCCGCCGGGTAATTCGCCTCGTCCCCCGCCAGGTCCAACCCAGCAATTTCCGTTTGATGCGTTAAAAGTGCGTTCAGTTCCCGAAATCCCGCTTCAACACCATAATGCCGGCTGATAATACCAATCAGGTTTGCCTTGATCCCCTCCGTTGCTGCCTCTCCTTCTTTCACCCCTGCCACCACCGCGGCGATCACCTCAACCGGGTTCAGCCCATGCGGTTCAGCCATAAAACAGGGGCTGAAGCGCAGTTCGATATAATCGATCCCTTCCGCCGCAGCATCAAGCACATTCTCATACGCCACCCTGCGGCAGGCGTCATAGTCCACAAAGACCGACACCATCCACTCAAATCTCTTAAAATAAGCCATGATATCCGTCTGCGGTTCGGTCACCTGGATATATGGGCGCAATCCCTCCAGAGTATCCGCTGGCAGTGGCAAATCGTGCTGCTTTGCCAGATCGAGGATCGTCTCCAGCCGGACATTGCCATCCAGATGTCGGTGAAGGTCTATTAAAGGTAAATCCATGTGGATCATGGTGAGAGGGTCCTTTCGCATTAAGGTGGGAAACTGTTGTGGAGAATTATAAATTAGAACCACTCCACAATCAAAACAGACAACCCTGAGAGGCGTTATAATTCTAGCAATCGTTTCAACCAGATCAAGGAGTCCGATCATGAGTTCCGTCCACCGATTCACAGGTAACACCAAAGAGGGGATTTACGCCTGGGAGAATGTCGAACCGAAAGTCTACAATAATGAAAATGTCCAGGGGGTTTTGAAACACGTGTTGGTCGGTCCTGAGGATACAGCCCCCGATTTCATCATCCGCTACTTCCACGTCCCCATCGGTTCTAACACGGTTTACGACCAGCATTCCCACGAGCACGGCGTGGTGATCCTGCACGGTAAAGCCAAAGTCCAGATCAATGATGATTATTACGAACTCGGCGCCCTGGATTCGGTCTTCATTGCCGGTGACGAAGTCCACCAGTTCACCAATATCGGTGATTCGCCGATGGGTTTCATTTGCGTGATCAAGCGTCGGGAATAGCAGCATGAAAACGCTCACTGCTGAACCGCTTTTCAAGGTCAAAAACGATCTGGGCGAAGGTCCCCTCTGGCATCCCACGGAACACCGGCTCTATTGGGTAGATATTATCAACTACGACCTCTATCGTACCGACTACGACCTGACCGGATTTACCACCACCCGGTTCAACACCCCGGTCGGCGCTTTTGGTTTTTGTGCAGAGGGCGGGATGATCCTCGCGACAGGTGATGGGTTTTCTCTCTGGGATCCCAGCCAACCGGAACCCGACATCATCTGGAATCCCCTGCCGGACAGGGAGAGTGTCCGCTTGAATGATGGCAAAGTTGACCCTGCCGGGCGGTTCTGGGCGGGAAGCATGGACCCCAGTCACTCGGAAGGTGAATTCTATCGCCTGGATCCGGATGGGAGCCAGCATACCCTTCTGCACAACATTGGGATCTCAAACGGGCTCGGTTGGAGTCCGGACCGGAAGACGATGTACTATACCGACTCACTCCAATCCACCATTTACACTTTTGACTACAACCTCGAGACTGGCGATATCACCAACCAGCGCCCCTTTGTTCAGCTCCCAAAAGACAACCGGGGAATCGTCCCGGATGGCTTATGTGTGGATGCTGACGGTTGCGTCTGGAGTGCGCAGTGGAATGGCTGGCAGGTCATCCGGTATGACCCCGAGGGGGAGCCCATTCTGAGTGTAAATGTGCCTGCCCAACGGGTCACTTCCTGCTGTTTCGGCGGAGAAAAGGACGATCAGCTCTTCATCACCTCCGCCCGTGCAGATCTCTCGGAAGAGGAATTAGCGCACCAGCCCCATGCAGGTGATGTGTTTGTCTGCCAGACAGACACCCAGGGCCAGGGGACGAATTTCTTCGGACAATCAAAGGGATAAAGGAGTAATTAATTATGCGCATTGGCGTTCTCACTGCCTTATATCAGAACCTTCCCATCATCAAAGTCCTCGACAAAGTCAAAGCGATGGGCATCGCCGCCGTGGAATTGGGCACCGGCGCGTATGCCCCAAATCCCCACATCAACCTCGAGCGCCTGCTGGAAAACAAAGGGAAGCGGGAAGCTTACCTGAATGAGTTGGAGGATCGCGGGATGATCATCAGCGCGCTGAGTTGCCATGGCAACCCGCTTCACCCGGACCCTAAAGTTGCCTCGAACGCAGACGAGATATATCGGAAGACGGTGCGGCTGGCAGCGTTGATGGACATTCCGGTAGTAAACACCTTTTCAGGCCTGCCACCTGGCTGTGAGGGCGACCTGACTCCAAACTGGGTCACCTGCCCCTGGCCGCCCCACTTCCTTGAAATCCTGAAATACCAATGGGACGAAGTTGCCATTCCCTACTGGAAAGAAGCGGCAGCCTTCGCTGCTGACCACGGCGTCAAGATTGGGATTGAGCTCCACCCTGGCATGCTGATCTACAATGTCGAAACGATGCTCCGGATGCGAAATGAAGCCGGACCCGCCCTGGGAGCGAACTTCGACCCCAGCCACCTCTTCTGGAACGGTGTCGATCCTATTGCAGCAGTCCGCAAGCTGGGTGATGGTATCCATCACGTTCATGGCAAAGACTGTTACGTCGATCCGCTGAATATTGCTGTGAATGGGTGCAACGACCACAAACCCTATGACCAGATTCTGGATCGGTCCTGGACCTTCCGCACCATCGGGTATGGTCACGACGTGAAATTCTGGAAGGACTTCGTCAGCGCTCTCCGGTTGGTCGGGTATGACCATGTGATCTCCATCGAGCATGAAGATGCGATGATGTCTATAGAAGAGGGTCTCTCTAAAGCGGTCGCTGTCCTCAAAGAAGCGATAATCGCGGAGCCGCCCACAGAAATGTACTGGGCATGATGATGACCGGACCAAAAGCCATTTTCTGCATCGACATTGATGGGACCCTGATTGATTCCCAGGAACAGGTCCATCCCAATGACGCGAAAATATTGAAGCATTTTCCCCGCGAGATCCAGCTGGTCATAACAACCGGTCGGATCCTCCATTCTGCTAAGGGTGTGTTGCGAGAAAACGGGCTGTTCACCGATCTTCATTTTCCCCTCCCGGGTGTTTTTATGAATGGTGGAGTCGCCTATCTCCCCAAAGAAAAGCTCTGTGTGCAGCATTCCTTTACAAAGGACATTCGCCAGGTGCTGCTTGCGTTGCCGAAATCCTTTCCAGAGACCGCATTCATGTTCTTCACGATCTCAGACGTTTATCTGGTCAACCCCACACTTTTTGGGCATCATATTTCCCGGCTGCATTATTTAGAGGCGCGCGATGCCAAACCTGAAGAGATACCTGACCGGATCATCAAAGTGATGGTTCTGGAAGAAAACACGCAAATCCTCAACCAGATCAAAGTTAAAACCCTGATGTGGGATGCAGAAATGGCATTCAGCTTGCCCTTTGCCTACGAGATCAATCCTCCGAATATTACCAAAGCCAACACCTTATCAAAGCTGCTTAAGACGATGGGTTTAAAAGAGCTGCCTGTCTTTGTGGTTGGCGATGGTGAAAATGATCTCTCACTGTTCCAGCTTGCTAAGCAGTCTTTCGCCCCCACCACAGCTCACCCAGCCGTACTCGATCGGGCAGACCACATTATCCAACGTGAAAATAAGGGACTATTGGAACCGATCTTGCTTGAGATAAATTAATTCGGTTTTAGATTTTCCAAGTTTTAACCAAAACGACCAGAGATGTAATCTTCGGTCAGTTTCTTTTCAGGATAGGTAAACACCTTCGACGTTTCCCCATACTCAACCAGGTATCCCGCCCGGTCCTGGTCCATATTGAAGAACGCGGTAAAGTCCGACGCGCGCGCAGCCTGCTGCATGTTATGCGTGACAATGATGATTGTTAATTCCTGTTTTAACTCCTGGATCAGATCTTCGATCTTCAACGTCGCGATCGGGTCCAGTGCCGATGCCGGCTCATCCATCAACAGCACGTCCGGTTCCACAGCCAGCGCCCGGGCGATACACAACCGTTGCTGCTGCCCACCGGAGAGCGCCAGAGCAGATTTATGCAGCCTATCCTTGACCTCATCCCACAATACAGCCTGGCGGAGGCTTCCCTCAACGATTCCCTCTAACTCCTGCATCGATTTCAACCCGTGTGCCCGGGGACCATAAGCAACATTATCGAAAATTGACTTTGGGAAAGGGTTGGGGCGCTGAAAGATCATCCCCACGGATTTTCGGAGATTAACAATATCCATCTTTCGGATGTCTTTGCCGTCTTTTTGGATACTCCCATTGGTGGTGACATTCGGGATCAGATCATTCATCCGGTTGAATGCCCGGAGGAAGGTCGATTTTCCGCAACCTGACGGCCCAATGATGGACGTGATAGCATTTGCTCTGACGGTCAAGTTAACATCTTTAAGAGCGCGGAAATCATCATAATTGACTTCCAGATTCTCGATAATGAATTTGTCGGAATGGTTGTCGTTTACCATAAGTCCTGTTATTTACCCATGACGCGTGTTGTCAGACGGCGGGAAACGATATTGATCGTCAAGTTCAGAAGGATGATCGTGATGATCAAGATAGAGGCTGTACCCATTGCCTTATCGAAAGCGCGAGTTTCAGAAGCAAGCATATAAACATGCAATGCCATCGTACGGCCGGAATTCATAACAGTCTTTGGGAGGTGATAACTCCCGCCCAGCGTTACCCAGAAGATCGCTGTTTCAGCGATGATCCTGCCAACACTCAACACAATCCCAGTCACAATCCCGGGCATGGCTGTCGGCAGGACGACGTTGAAGATCGTGTGCCATCTCGTCGCGCCCAGGGAAAGACTCCCCTCCCGATAAGAGCGCGGGACGGTAAACAGCGCTTCCTCGCTGGTGCGGATGATTGTTGGTAGGACTAGCGCCGCGCCGCTCAGCGAGGCGGATAACAGCGAGAATCCGAATTTCAGATACAGGACAAACAGGGCAAAACCAAACAAACCGAAGATGATCGATGGGACACCAGCCAGGATTTCCACACCCGTCCGGGCGGCTTTGACCAGGAACGCGATCACCTTAGATTCGCGGGAGGCGTCGCCGGCATATTCCACCAGGTAGATCGCAGCACCCACACCCAGCGGTGTGGCTATAGCGATGGTCAGGATCACCAGGTAAAGCGTGGTCACAATCGTGGTAGACATCCCCCCCTCGCCAGAAACACCCCCGGCGGGACGGGTTGTCAGGAATTCCAGATCGATGACTTGCAAGCCCTGGGAAAGGACATAACCGATGATCCAGAACACAGCAGCAACAGCAATCAAGCCGCATAACCAGACCAGGATATAGCCTAAGATTTGTATTGTATTTTGGCGTTTGAGGTTGCGCTTATTCTTTGAATGGGTGACCATCGATTCAACTTCAGCGGTCACCTCAGGACTCCTGTCTGGATCGCATGAGGAAGCGAGCAGTGCTGTTTACCAGCATGATCATGACGAATAGCAGCACGCCGGTAAAAAACAACGCGGACCGGTGCGCACCCGCTGCATAATTAATTTCCACCGCAATATTGCCCGTTAACGTCCGGGCGGTATTGAGGAACAAGGTCAAGGGATTGTCCGTCAAAGGGCTGGGCATCGCAATGGAGTTGCCAATCACCATGATCATGGCCATTGTCTCACCGAGCGCACGCCCGATGCCCAGGATCACCGCGGCTAAAATACCAGAGCGTGCCGCAGGCAGGATCACTTTGACAATCGTTTGCCAGTGTGTTCCGCCCAGCGCCAGCGAGCCTTCTTTATATTCTCTCGGCACAGCCCGGATTGCATCTTCAGCAATATTCGTTACGGTGGGGATGATCATCACCGCCAGGACAATGGATGCATTCAACAAGCCAAAACCGGTATTATGAGGAACGTCGATATTGCGGATCAGCGGGGCGAGCACGACCATCCCGAACAACCCATAAACCACTGAGGGGATCCCCGCCAACAACTCAATCGCTGGACGTACGGTCTCACGAACTGCCCGTGGTGCTACCTCGGCCAGCAGGATCGCAGTCCCGACGGAAAGGGGCACGCCGATCACAACCGCGCCAAAAGTACTTAAGATCGAACCGACGATCATCGGCAGCAAGCCAAGTTGGGCATCTTCCGTGCCGATGATCGAGCCAGGACGCCAAACCGTTCCTAAAAGCATGGTGTCCAACCCGATTTCTTCAATCGATTGCCAGGCTTCGGTCATCGTGAACAAGAAAATCAGGAAAACGATAATAATACAGCTCAAGGCTGTCCCCATCAGAATATACCGGACGGCATTATCAACAAAATCCCTCTGGCGGGGGCTTTCTTCATAAAACTGGTCAATCTTCATCAAAGCAAAGATCAAAGCGCCGGGAATGATGGAGTAACCGAGAAGATAAAGCAATCCCTTGCCTGCAACTTGTAATATTGACGCAACGGGAACCACTGACTCACCCGCAAAAATGCTTGAAGAAATTGCAAATATGATAATGACAAAGTTATAAATGATGTAAATAATCAGGCCAAATAATAATGCAGTTCTGGCCCAATTTTTATACTGCCAGATCCCTCTTGCAGCCAGCCCAACCAGAATTCCAGCCAGGATGGAGCCGATCGCATAATGGACATGGGTCAACCGCAGTAAACTGTCTTCATTCACTTCAATAAAACCGGGATTGATGAATAAATAGATTGCGAACACCAGACCAGCAATTGCAGCAGCGCCCAGGATGATAGCTAATGCTTTAGAAATGATGCGAGCATAAAGAGGTTTTTGTAGATTCTTCGATTGTAGATTGGCCATTTACCTGTTTCCTGAATGTTGAAGGAGTCCGCTTTATTATAACGGTACTCCTTCAACAAATTGGTTTCAACCGGTCAGCATACCTGGATCAGTTGTTGTGAAATGACTATTGTACAGAGATGTAATCTTCAGCGACAATTGCCTGACCATTGTCACCTAGAATGAAGTCAAGGAATGCCTGGGAAAGCTCATCAGGTTCGCCGTTGGTCAACATATTCAACGGGCGGTATATTGGGTAGGAACCGTCCTTGACGTTCACTACGGTCGGTTCCACGCCATCGATCGCCACAGTATTGACACTCTCATCCAAAAAGCCAAAGGAGAGATAACCGATGGCGTCGGGGGTGGTGGAAACGGTCGTGCGGATCTGGCCGTTGGATTGCTGGAGTAATGCATCTTCGGTGATCTCACCAGCTTCGTCGCCAGATTCCATAACAAGCTCTTCAAAGGCTGCCCGAGTGCCGGAGCCCTCTTCCCGGGAAACAACAACGATCTCCGCATCAAGGCCGCCAACTTCAGCAAAATTGGTGATTTCGCCTGCGAAGATCGCCTTAACTTGGTCGACCGTGATTGAAGGGAGTTCAAGATCAGGGTTGGTCACGATCGCAATGCCGTCAAAGGCTATGACGTGAACCTGCAGTTCCGGGAACATTTCGAATTCAGAGTCTTTCACATTTCGAGAGGCATTCCCGATGTCGACCGTCCCCTCGCCGGCAGCGGTTACTCCGACGCTAGAACCCCCACCTTGAACCTCAATCGTAACATCAGGGTACTCAGCCATAAAGGCTTCAGCTAAAACTTCAGCCAATGGCTGGACGGTGGTTGAGCCGGCAATTTGAATCTGCCCTGAAAGGCTTTCCATTATCACTTCTGCCGGTTGGGTATCATCAGTCGTTGCAGGTTCTTCCGTCCTCACACTGAGGTCAGGCACACAGGCTGTGAAGATCAATGCTCCAATCATCATAAGGATTGATAGAGTAACTAATTTTCGATGCATTTTTTCTCCTTTTTGAGAATAAACCAAGTATTTATCCGGCAACACAAATCATATCAGATGGGATTTAACAGGGCAGCAACAATTAATTAACGGTTTGTGAAGTTTGTATTAATTCTTAATTCTCCCAATTTTTTCGCAAGAACAATAGAAGGATTTGCTTGATTTTTGCACCTAAATTGGAGTAATATTATCTTATTATTGTGAAGGATTACACAAATAGGATCAAATTAAAGGAAAAAATGCGATGAAAAAATATGATGCTGTTATTGTTGGCGCCGGACCCGCCGGTCATAGCTGCGCTGTGAGGATCGCTGAGCTGGGCGGGAAGGTCGCCATTGTCGAACGAGATTACATCGGCGGAATTTGCACCAACTGGGGGTGTACTCCCAGCAAAGCCATGATCGAATCCGCCAAGGTCGCCCGGGAAGTGGAAACCAGCGGTAGGTATGGCGTGAAGGTTGACAACTTCGAGATTGACTTCCCTTTCGTTGCCAAACGGCGCAATGAGGTCGTGATTCACACCCGTGAGTTCATCACCGACCTGCTTGAACACCACAATGTCGATATTTATCATGGTGAAGCCGTGATCGCAGCGCCGGACACTGTCAAAGTGCGCTACGGCAAGCTGGACAATGATACCTATGAAATGGAATACACCGGCGAAGAAGAAACACTCCATACCGAGAATGTCGTCCTCGCCACCGGATCCAAACCCCTCATCCCCGGCTTCATCGACGAAAACGACCCCACCATCGTCAGCAGCCACCGGTTGATCACGATTGAGGAACTACCGGATACGCTGACCATCGTTGGCGGCGGTGTGATCGGGATGGAATTCGCCACCATCTTCTCCAACCTGGGCAGCCAGGTGACCGTTGTGGAGCTACTACCCCGCGTGCTGGCATTAATGGACCCGGATATCTCGGCTGAGATCACCCGCATTATGAAAGATCGGGGCGTCAAGATCCTGACCAACCATAAGGTGACTGAGCTCAAAGATGGCGTTCTCAAAGCTATCAACCAAGACACGGATGAAACCGTGGAATTGACCTCAGAAATAAATTTGATCTCCATCGGCCGGACCGCTGTCCTGCAGGAAGAGCTTTATGACCGTTTGGGCTTGGAATATAGCCGCAAGGGGATTGATGTCGATGATACGCTTCAAACCCCTGTCCCGGGTGTCTGGGCGATCGGTGACGCCACTGGCAAGTCCATCCTTGCGCACTGCGGCATCCAGCAAGGCGTCATTTGTGCAGAAAACATTATGCGCAAAGAAGGCGAGCCCCGGCTGATGGATTACAGCGTCATCCCGGCTGTCGTCTACAGCCTGCCGGAGATCATCAGTATTGGCGAGCTACCGGAAGATTTAAGCGATGTCGACGTTGTCAAAGTCCCCTTTGCCGTTAACTTGCGCGCCAACATAGAGGAACATACGAATGGCTTTATCAAATTGTGGATCCGAGCTAATAAACTGGTTGCCGCCCAAGCCATTGGCACCATGGTCTCCGAGATCCAACAAGAACTGGCGAACATGATTGCTCTGGGTACGGATATCGATCAGGTCGCCAAGATCGTCCATGCCCACCCCACCTATAATGAAATCATCCGCTCTGCCCTGGAATACGCAGAGGGCAAAGCCGTCGATTTCTATCTATAAGCATTGGATTGGACAAACAAGAATCCCAGGGAACTCAGACCGGTCCCCGGGATTTATTTTTTAAGAGTGAGACCTTAGATTTAGTCCAACCACTCCGTATGAAATACGCCTTCCTTATCAATCCGGCGATAGGTGTGGGCGCCGAAATAATCCCGCTGGGCCTGGGTCAGGTTTGCTGGCAGTCGGTCAGTTCGGTAAGAATCAAAATAACCTAAAGATGCGCTCATGGCATAGACCGGGATGCCCATGCCCATTGCAGTCGAGATCACATACCGCATAGCGCCCTGCCGCCGAACCACAATCTCCCGGAAATGGCCATCCAATAATAAATTAGTCAGCGCTGGGTCGCGGTCAAAAGCGCTCATGATGTCATCCAACAGGTCTGCCCGGATGATACATCCCGCCCGCCAGATCTTGGCAATCGTCTTCATGTCGAGGTCATACTCATATTCTTCCGATGCCATTTGCATCAACCGGAATCCCTGAGCATAAGAGATGATCTTGCTGGCATAGAGCCCTTCTTTGGCGGCACAAATCAATTGCTGCCGGTCGCCCGTGAAACCGGGTTCAGGTCCTGTGATCAATTCGCTGGCTGCCACCCGCTCTTCCTTCATACCGGAGATGATTCGGCTGGAGACTGCCGCATTGATCGTGTGAATCGGTGCCCCCAGGTCCAGCGCGTTCTGACTGGTCCATTTGCCGGTACCTTTTTGCTTCGCCTCATCCAGGATCACATCCACGATGGGTTTTCCTGTATCAGGGTCCCTGGTATTAAGAATATCCGCTGTGATCTCGATCAAATAGGATGAAAGCTCACCCTCATTCCACTCTGCAAACAGATCGCTGAGTTCTGCCGCGGGCATCCCCAGGCCGCGGCGGAGAAGGTCGTAAACTTCCGCGATCAACTGCATATCGCCATATTCAATCCCATTATGCACCATCTTGACATAATGCCCCGCACCCCGGGGTCCCAAATAATCCACGCAGGGTTCCCCGTCCTCAGCCTTAGCTGCTGCCGCTGTGAAAATCTCCTCAACTGATTCCCACGCTTCCGGATTGCCGCCGGGCATGATGCTCGGCCCCCATAACGCCCCTTCTTCCCCGCCGGAGACGCCAGCGCCGATATAAAGAAAACCTTCCGCCGTCAATGCTCTATTACGCCGGTCCGTATCCTCGAAAAGGGAGTTGCCGCCATCAATGAGAATATCCCCGGGTTCAAGGTAAGGCTTGAGCTGGCCAATCACCGTATCCACCGCTGGACCAGCTTTAACCATGATCATGATCCGGCGTGGCTTTTCCAGCATTTCAACCAAACCCGAATAAGAATAAGTTCCGGTGATATTAGTGCCTTTGGCAGGACCCTCAATAAAGTCAACTGTCTTTGCATCCGTGCGGTTATAGACAGCCACGGGATACCCATTACGTTCAAAATTTAACGCCAGGTTCCTGCCCATGACACCCATGCCAATGACACCAAACTTCGCTTTTTCCATGCCACCTCCTGAATTAATTTAATTTTATTGTACTCGATAGAGCTGTTCCCCTGCATTTTGGACGACCAAAAGGCTATCGTCCTCACGCGCTTCCCACGCGTCAGGGTCAATCGAGGCTGGATCACGATATCCCAGGTTGATCGCCCGGCAAACCTCCTTCGGGATGCCAGTAGCCAGGGTTACGTTGATCCGGGGATATTCTATCCCAGTCTGTGCATCATACCGCCCCAGACCTTTGACATGAGTCGAATGTGCCAGGACATTCCAGGGATAATGTTTGAAATCTTCCCATTGCTTCTGGAAATAATCGCTGACATGATAACCCACCTCACGCAACATGTCACCGTGGGTATGGCTGATGGTGTGAATATGTGGCGCAAAAATGATCACTTCCCCACCATCCGCAACCACCCGTTCGACTTTATACATCCCCTTCCCACCGACCCACAAGTCATCATACATCGGTGGCATGATCGAGAGGACTTTCTCATAAGTCCGACCGGTAGTAATGATGTGCCGGCTGGCGCTCAGGGCAGACGCGCCCTCCCAGGCTTCTTCAGGCGATCCGGAAAAAATCCCAAAAACGCCTTTTTCATCCAGCACAAATGCAAAACAGGATTTAGGCTTTTCGATCATTTCAGCTGCGCGGTCGATGACCGCTCTGACAGACGTATATCCGGAGCCGATCACGGCATAATTCGTGAGGATCGCCCCTAACCAGTGGGTGAAATTGATGATCTCCGGTCCGCTGATGCCCGGAAAGAAATACTTATTGCCGCCTGAGAACCCCACAACTTCATGCGGAAAGACAGGCCCGCAGATCAGGAGATGATCGTAGTCAAAAATGCGCCTGTTGATCTTGACGAGTAAATTCAGGTCTAATTTTCCCTTGGTCAGTTGGCGCATCTCATCCCCCGGGATGAGACCAATAGTTGCCAGGCTGTCTGGGTCATCCCAGGTGTGGTTGATGATTCGACATGCACCTATCCTCCCGTCCGTGACAGCCCTGCCGAAGAGCGCTGAAAGCTGCGTTTCATCCATGGGCGGGTGCGTGCCTAATGCCACCATGAAATCCAGCTCAGCAACTGAGGTTCCCACTGTTTGGGTTACCTGGTCAAATACCATCGGGACAGGCATCGTCCGGGTCCCATCCGGGACGAGGACCAGCACCCGTTTCCCATCCACCTCGAGAGATTGTAATCCCTCGACCAGGAAATCCGTAATATCCTGCTGGTCAAGATAACCTTCTGCTCGAAATAACTGTTTTTCCATCCATCCATCCTTATTTCCAGGCTCGTTATCAGCAGCGATACTGAAATGCCTCTGATCTGGTTAAACCACCCAAAGAAAATCAAGTCCTATCTTTGGTGCCGTGCACTTTCCCTTTGCGTTAACCAATCATTGGACGACTTGGGCATGTTCAGCACATCCTCAGGTGCTCGCATCGCTAAAGTGATCGCACCCTCAGGACAGATTCGGGCGCAGACCCCGCAACCAACACACACCGTCTCGTTTACTTCGGCAACCTCAATAAGCGTGACCGCGCCAAATTGACACATCACTTCGCAATCACAGCCGATACACAGGTCCTCATCCACAGTTGCAAAATACGAGGATCGGGCAACCACATTGGCAATATTAGCTTCAGCAATCCCGCGTAGCAGGCCACAACTACAAGTACAGCAATTGCATACATAAGAAATATCACCTTTGTGATTAGAAACCGTATGCACCAGTCCAGAACGGGCTGCTTTATCCAGAACCGATAGCGCCCCATCAAGATCCAGTGCTTCCATTTCTTCCTGTCCATCGAAGACGCCGGGCACATCGCTCATCGCCAAACACACCCTCAAAGGATGCTCACAGCCCTTGCCCAGCAGCGCCTGCTGTTTTCGGCAAACACAATCGAGAACCGCCCAGGCTTTTTTCCGAGAGATAAGCTCAGAGACGTTCTCTTCCGGTAGGATTTCGATAGCTGCGTTGATGGACGCATTTACGGGGATCACACGATGGAATTGGGGTTCCACGGATAGCAGATCGAAGGATGCTTCGCGATAATAATCCTCGAATAATTGAGCAAAAGTCTCATCCATCCGGCTGACTTGATTTTCATAAAAGCCCACGATAAAGGGGAACAACCTCATTTCAATTCCACTTTCACCGCGGTTAAGGCTGATCAATCCCTTGCTGACCATACTCTTTGCCAGTTGGCGCCCCTCAGACACGGGAATCCCGGCAATCCGGGTGATCTCAACCAGAGATTCATACTTCAGCGAAAGATGCGATGCAAAATGCGCTTCTTCCGGAGAAAACAAATATGCCAGGATCTCCAGTTCCTTTCCGCTTTTCGTCGCGGGGAAGCCCTGCGGGAAAGAATCCAAGCGTTGAGCCAGTGCCCGATAATTCTCTTGGCTTTGCATGAACTGCTCTCTACAAATACAGATTATTCTTCTTGATTATAAAATAAAACCCTTGTCCGCAAACAGGGGCGCTCTGGTCATGATGTGGTGTCAGACCTTTACGACTGAGTTCTCCGTACCCAGGTCATTGGGGGCATAGGAGTCAGCTTGCCAGTCATTTTCCCAGCGTTCACCATCAAGATAATAACGGTATTGGTATTCTTTGCCGGTTTCCAAAGTGATTGCAATGAAAAAAGTGCCGTCCTTTTTCTGCTTCATTGGACTGACTTTTTCATTCCAATCGTTAAAATCCCCCACCAGGAAAGCTGTTTCGGCATCAACGTTAGCAGGCAAGTAGAACCAGACCCGGCATTTTTTGCCGCCTTTGTAATAGCTTTTCTTTAACATTTTCGCCTCTCTTTCCGCACAATGGGATGACTCAATCATACCATGACAGATCCGGGCTTATCTGGAAAACTTGCAGTACTTCATAATCCATTAATCAATAACGTTGCGAAAATTTCAGTGCATCGTGACGCAAACCAGCCTAATCAGTCCACCAACCCATAGAATAAAGGTAGCGGTTGTACTGGCTCTGTGACGACCCTGACCGCTTCTCGCAGTCGCTTTCGGGCTTCATCCACATCGGCTTCATTCCGGGCGTGGATCACAAATAACGGCTGTCCGGTTTCCACCGGCTGTCCCACTTTGACCAGCACCGAAATCCCAACAGCCGGATCGATCGCATCGCCTTTCTTCTTTCGTCCAGCGCCCAGGATCACGGCCGTCTCACCTACCGTACGGGCATGCACTTCCGATACATTTCCTGACTGCTGGGCTTCCACTATGGATTTGATCGGGGCTTCAGGCAATTTATCGGGATGATCGACATAACTGACATCCCCACCCTGGGCTTCCACCAGCTTCCGGAGATACTCGAAGCCTGATCCGGATTCGATCGCTTCCTGAGCCATCTTTCGCGCTTCCATCGTGGTATCAGCACGCTTCCCCAGCACAAGCATGTGACTGGCAACCTCCAGGCAATGGTCTACGAAATCATCCGGGCCTGTACCCTTCAACGTTTGGATAGCTTCCTTCATTTCCAGCGCATTCCCAACCTCGACTCCCAATGGCTGGTTCATATCTGACAGGAGTGCTGCCACATTCCGCCCGCTCATTTCGCCAATCGAAACCATCAGTGTCGCCAACTGTCGGGCTTCTTCCAGTGTCTGCATAAAAGCGCCATTACCAGTTTTCACGTCCAAAACGATAGCCTGGGCACCTGCTGCAATCTTCTTACTCATAATGGAAGAGGCGATCAGCGGGATCGATTGGACCGTCCCGGTCACGTCCCGCAAGGCATACAGCTTACCATCCGCAGGCGCCAGGTCCACACTCTGCCCGGTCAGGACTTCACCCAATGTCCTTAATTGTTCCAGAAACTCATCTTTCGAAAGATCTGTGCGAAATCCGGGGATAGATTCGAGTTTATCGAGGGTACCGCCACTGAAGCCCAACCCGCGACCGGACATCTTACCCACCGGCAGACCGCAAGCTCGGACCATGGGTACCACGACAATCGAAGTCTTATCGCCCACGCCACCGGAAGAGTGCTTGTCCACCGCGATATCCACTACCGACGAGAGATCAAGCGTTTCGCCACTGGCAGCCATCGCCAGGGTGAGATTCGTGGTTTCTTCAGGCGTCATCCCCTGCAATAGCACCGCCATTGCCCAGGCGGATGCCTGGTAATCCGGGACATCATCATGGGTATACCCCTCAATGAAAAACTCAATTTCATTTTTCGATAAGGGTTTTCCATCTCGCTTTTTTGAAATAATATCAACAGCTCTCATTTTTGCCTCCGGATTAATTCTACCTGAATAGAAAAGCCGTAAGGGATCGCGGCGAGGTTGAGATCGCCATTCATTCCTTACGGCTTTTCGGGTTTGCGGTTAATATTATTAGTCCTTGAGTCGGACGATCACCTTCCGGTGGGGATCTTCGCCCACGCTCTCCGTTTCCACATTGGGATTCTCGCGCAATTCGATATGCACGATCCGGCGTTCATTCGGCGGCATCGGCTCCAGCACCTGTTTCCGTCCGGTACTGATCACCTGCTCAGCAATCCGGCGGGCGAGCTTGCGGAGCTCATCCTCTCGCCGCTGGCGATAGTGTTGCACGTCAATTTGGAGAGGGACCCAGCGCCCCAGCTCGCGGCCAACGATCAGGCTGGTGATGTATTGCAATGCATTGATCGTTTCAGCTTTGCGACCGATCAGAAAACTTAGATCATTACCTTCAACATCAATCAACACAGGTTGAACGCGGTTTTCATCGCTTTCACCCAATCTGACCGATACGTCAGCATCTACGTGCATTTTTTCGAGGATGATACCGATCGTTTCACGGGCAATCCCAACTTCTTCCGGTTCAGCGCTTAAGGCGGGTTCTGCTTTGGATTCCTTGGGAAGCGCTCCAGGTTTCTCAACCTGGTACACTTCCTTTTTCTCTGCTGCCGGTTCAGGTTTGCGGGATTTAATCATCAATGCCACGCGAGCCTGCCGGGTGCTGAGACCGAGAAATCCTTTTTTACCTTCGTCCAGGATCTCGACGTCAACTTCATCTTCGGATAGACCGAGATCTTGCAGTCCTTTCTCAATCGCCTCTTCTACTGAAGGGGCAATCACTTCCAGTTTCGTTCTTTCTTCTGACATAAATCCCTCACATCTTTAAACTGGTGCGAATAAGTTCAACGGTCACTTTCTCTTTTTCCGTTTCGGTCGTTTCTTTTTGGACATCACCGTCGGTTTCTTGCCGGTTTTATCGGGCTCTGTCTCTTCCATGGGATCTTCCTCTGACTCTTCCTCGGACTCTGCCACATCTTCTGCTGTCGCATCAACGATTTCTGCTTTGCCTTTGTCCTTATCCTTCTCTTCATCTTTCTTTTTCAGGAAGGGGAAAAGATTAGCCCAATTAGCCCGTCCTAAAATAGCATACTGGAAGATGCCGAAGATATTGCTTGTCAGGAAATAGATTGCCAGACCGGATGCCAGAGAGTAAGCCATGAAACCCATCAGAATGGGCATGTAAATGCTCATAGACTTACTGATCATAGCGCCCTGATCATTGGCTGACGTCGGCGGCTGGAGCAATTTGGATTGCAGGAACGTGGTTGCCACAACCAGGATTGCCAGCAAAGGGATTGACAAGCCAAAGATCGCCACCCGTTCGGGCTGTCCCAGGTCCATCCAGAGGAACCGGTTTTCCAAAGGTAACAGATTGGCGGCATTGATTAACCGGGGATAAATGATCTGTTCCAGGCGGAACAGTTCAGTGGGCGACGCAGCCATCGCCCGGGTCACACTCTGGTAAAGCCCAAGGATGATCGGCAGCTGGATCAGAGTCGGCAGACAGGAACCCAGGGGGTTGATTCCCAGTTCCTTATAGAGCTTCATCTGTTCCTGGGCTAACCGGTCTTTATCGTTCTTATACTTTGTCTGCATCTTCTTATAGCGCGGATCATCCTGGAGCGACTGCATCTTTTGAGTGGCTTTGAATTGCTGTACGGTCAGAGGATGCGTGAGCAGCCTGATCAGGATCGTAAACAGGATGATCGAGACGCCAAAATTGTGGACCAGCGAATTAATCAATAGCAATACATTAACAAAAGGTTGAATAACAATGGTTTCCCACATGTAATTTTCCTCTACTTCTCAGGGGTAGTGGACCAAAGTTGCACGCCGGTCAGATTGAAACCGTAGATCAGATTGTCGCCATTGATCGTACCCGCAACCAGGTATTCATTATTTGCAGCCGGTGCCTGAAAGATTTCGCCATCCAGGGTGGCTTCCCATTTCGGAGTGCCATCATAGTTGAAAGCTTTTACCACACCTTCTTCCGTGGCGAGTACTAAGCCATCGCTAATCGCGGTCAGACCACCAACGACCTTACCAGCATATTCTGTCTGCCAGATTGGATCACCATTCTCAGCTTCCAGGGCATAGATGTTTCCGCCGGAATCTGCAAAATACAGCGTACCATCCACCAGGATCGATGTGCCCCATACACTGGCTTCGGTATCAAACGTCCAGAGAGTTTCGCCATTAGTTGCATTAAGGGCAACCAATTGCTCGGCAAGGGAGCCTGCATAGAGTTTGCTGCCATCTTCGCTTATAAGCGGTGAGCCAACTACTGCACCCTGCAAATCAGTTGACCAGATTTCTTCGCCACTTGCGGATATCGCATAAACGAAATGGTCCATCGAGCCAATATAAATCCGATTACCGGAGATTTGTGGTTGCGACCAGAGATAATGTCCGGTCTTAAATTCCCACAATAGTTCACCGTTGGCATCTATCGCATACAGCGAACCGTCGTTGGAAGGGGCATAGACAGTGCCGTCCGCTTCAGCCGCCTGGCCAATGTAGTACCCCCGCGCGCCAGAGAACGTCCAAATAACCTTACCAGTTTCCCGATCAAGTTTGTGGAAATTATTCGCAAGGTCGCCGATGTAAACAAAATCATCCGTGACCAATGGCGGGGCATAAAAGACCACCTGGTTGTTGGAATCTTCAGGGTAGTGCCAATTGACCGATCCACTGGTGACGTCCAGGCTGTAAACAAAATTACCGTAAGCTACAATCGCCATCTCATCTGTCAGGGCGATTCCTGGCGACCCTGTCACTCTTGGACCGGGAACACAGGCGCTCAGGATTAGGGTCAATCCTGCAAAAATTGCAATTAACAAAACATGGGATTTCTTCATTCGTTTTTCTCTTCTCAAGAAATATCAGGGTACCGGGTCAAATCCGCCCGGATTAAATGGATTACAACGAACAACCCGTTTGATCGCCATCAACCCCCCTTTGAAGGCACCAAATTTATACACAGCCTGATAACTATAATGGGAACAGGTCGGATAAAATCGGCAGGTATCAACGGGTAAAATCGGTGAAATAACGAGCTGATACAAGCGTATCAGGGCAAGTAAAATCCAACGAGGAAGCGTTTTTAATCGGACAGGAAGGTCCTTTAAGCGAGGTTCTGAAGATGATTTCTTATGTATTTCCGTGTATTCGGTCAATTCACTTCGTCTTTCATCAGCCCTGCTCTTTCCAGAAGTGAGCTTAGTGTCTCCAGTAGCAATTGATAATGAATATCCAAAATTGGTTTTCTTGCAATCAGCACCAAATCATACCCCTGGTGTAACTTCGTTTGCAAACCTTGAAAAGCCGATCGGATCCTTCTCTTCGCAAAATTTCGCTGGACGGCTCCCCCAACGGACCGTCCGGCGACAATAGCTATTCTGTTCTTTTCTAATTGATTCGGTAAGACACCTAAAACAATCGATGGGTGTGCGAAGGAATGTCCTTCCTGGCGCACACTTTTGATATCATCACTTCGGGTTAGTCGAGAACTTCGTCTCACCCAACTTCCTTTTCAGCAGAGCACCTCAAATTTCGCTGAATTTAACATGCCCTTGTAGTTGCTACCAGCGGACTTGCTTCACGTGGTTATTAGCCTTCTTAGCCAGTTCGTGCCGGCCTTTGGCTCGTCGTCGCTTCAATACATTTCGACCACCTTTTGTCTTCATGCGTGCTCGAAAACCATGCACCCGGACGCGCCGGCGTCGCTTGGGTTGATATGTTCGTTTTGGCATTACTTATGAGTCCTTTCTCACTGTAATTTACTTCTGTCTAAATAATTGCGCCTTAAGACTAGCCACCAATTATACCGTATGCCAATTTGACGGTCAAACGATGAGTGGCAGCCAGTCTGTAACCGCAATGATTCTAACAGAACAACATAAAACGTCAAGGTTACATCTGTCAATAATAAAAACCGAGAAGCTTAATCCACAACTTCTCCGATAAGCGCATTTCTCCGGGGATGATGGTCCCGCAGGTCCACTAACGTAATTTGATTCCACAAATTGATTTTTGCCGTGGCATAAACCCTGATATAAGTATCCGTCAGACCCGACAAATGCCAAAGACCATCTTCAAGCTGGTTACCCGATTCCCACAAGACAGACATTCTTCTCCCTATAAATCGTTCCCGGTAGGCATTGCCGGTCTCCTGAAACACTTCACGAAGGGTTGCATTCCTTGCTTTAGCCGTCTGAACCGGCACTCTCGACTTCATATTAATTGCTGCGGTGCCCGGTCGTGGCGAATAGGTGAATACATGCCCGCCTGCGAAACCGGTGGTGCGGATGAAAGTTTTTGTTTCTTCAAACGCTGCTTCCGTCTCGCCCGGGAACCCGGCGATCATATCGGTAGTAATGGCGATATCCGGCACTTGCTCCCGGATTGTATCGATCAATCCAGCATAGTCCCGACGGGTGATCGGGCGCCCCATCGCGCTGAGGATCCGGTCGCTCCCCGCTTGCAGGGGGATGTGCAGGTGCCGGCATAACCGTTCATCTTCCCATAGCGACAACATCAAAGGCTCGAAATCCCAGGGCTCGATTGAGGATAACCGTAAGCGCCGGATATCCCCCATTGCCAGCACTGATTCCAGCAGCGAACCCAACCCCAGCGGTTTGGGCAGGTCCCGCCCCCAGGCACCCAACTGCACACCTGTCAGAACGACCTCCTTAGCGTCTCCAGCAAGGGCAGCAGTGATGTCCCGTTCGATTTCAGGCACTGTTCTGGATCGTGATTTCCCCCTTGCAATTCTGGTCAGACAATAGGTACAGAAATTGTCACACCCCTCCTGCACCTTAATAAAAGCGCGTGTCCGGGCGCGGTTGCCAGGTAGAGGTTCCCGGACCAGGTTCAAATTGGACAAGGCTTCAGGTGAAAGGTTCAAAAGGCTTGAAACAAGCAATTCCTTTTCTTCGTTGATGACCACCGCTGATACACCCGCCATGTCCAGGGCAGTTTCTGGGTGGAGAGTCGCCCAGCAGCCCGTCGCAATGACCTTTTTCGCGCCTTCACGTCCTGCGCGTCGTAACTGCTTGCGGGAATCGGCTGCAGCCTTGACCGTGACCGCACAGGTATTAACAATCGCCAGATCAGCCTCAGCGGGGTCAGAAATAATTTGATGTCCCAATGCTCTGAAAGTATTCGCGAAACTTTCAACTTCACTCTGATTTAGTCTACAACCAATAACATCGAAAAATATCTTCATAAAATCTACGGGTTGACAACAATAAAATCATCAAACAATATATCAATACCGGACTCTTCGAAATTCCCGATGATCAAACCAACATCACCATAACCAAGAGAATTATCCTGGACCTGCAACAGCCTGGTTTCGTTTACAAAGAGTGCCAATTGATCTGCCTGGCAAATAGCCTGGATCTCATTTACAGCATCTCCGCGATGGATCGCTTCGCTGAAATCCATGTGCTTCTGGGCAATCAAACTTTGTTCCCCTTCCACCCGCTTGAAGATCCCATAATATCCGTCCGAACCGATCACCAGCGCATAGAAGTTTTCTTCGTTTTGGTAACGGCATAACAAGCCAAAGAGATTATTATCCGGTCCGGCTTGCTTACGGGCTCGAACGTAAAGGAGCACATCCTTAAAATTGAGGCCTGGGAGGCTCCAAAACTGGTAATCAGGGACATTGGACCACAGCCTGAACCCGCTCTGATCATAACCGGCAAAACTGAGGGTATCATCCCGGGTAGTCCATCCGCCGGCTTCCTTGGAAAAATCATCACGAAAGAGCACGGGCTCTTCGCCAACCCATAGCAAAGTATCCGCGGTCAATGTTTCCGCGATGCATCCCGAAATGGAAAAAGCAAATATAAGCAAGATCAGGCTAATTTTTTTCTTCATAGATTCCTCGCTAAGAGACAAGTATAAGAGGAGAAAACCACAATCGTATGATCCTGGACTATAAAGCTCTATTACTCACAGAATTATATCTTACTTCATTTGTAAGCATTATCAACTTGCAGCATCATGAATCATTGTGAATAAAAGAGAGGTCATTCTTTCAATAAAGATGATCTCTCATGAATGAGGGAATAGTGATTACCGTAATTCCCGCTTAAGGCAGATAAGACAGGTGTCGCTCCCGCTTCATTCCGGATAAGAATAACACCCTGAAACAGGGTGTCAAATTCTCGTTAATTAGATCATTAATCGAGGGGGGCCAACAAACGACCCCGCCGTGCCGTGTGCCGCTGAGTTTTGAACCTGCATAAGCAGGTTCGTCGTACCCACCAGATCCGCCTTGACTCAGGTCTATCGCGTCACTGGATGGAGATCGGACGTTTGTAAAGGGTGTTGGCCCAAAACTGGTATGCTGCATCACAAACACAGCAGGGTAAACTACTTATACCATGATTCCATTTTCTTGCAAAGAAGCGTAATGTTAACATCACTTGGGTTGAGAGAGACCCGGCAGTTATTAATTCTGATTTCTTGTGGTAATCTTTAATCAATTGAACATCTCCTTGTTGGAAAGAGTGCACTATGTTACGAACATTCATCGCGGTCGATTTCCCCCTGGAGATCATCGATAAAGCCAGGCGAATCATCACCTATCTTAAAACGCAAACCCCCGAAAATGCTCTCAAATGGGTCGTGCCGGAAAATCTGCACCTGACCTTAACGTTCCTGGGCGATATTCCCGAAGAGGATTTGGAACAAATCAGAGCTATTACATCCGAAGCACTAAAATCACAACCCCCATTTGAAATTACGATCGAAGGATTGGGGTTGTATCCTGGTGTGAAGAATCCTCGTGTGGTCTGGCTGGGGATCACTGGCAGCCAACCTCTGATCGACATCCACAACAAGCTGGATCAAGCCTTACAAAAAGCCGACGTCACACCTGAGAACCGGGACTATTCCCCTCACCTGACCATTGCCCGCGTCCGTCGCCATACCGATCATGAAACAGCAATGGAAATTGGAAAAACACTCTCTCACTATAAGGTTGACTCATTAGGCGACATCAAGATTGAAGAAATCCAGTTGTACCAAAGCAAATTGACCCCGCAAGGACCCATTTACACAAAATTACTGACTGTCCCCTTGAATAAAGTATAATGTAATCAAATTTTCATCCCTAGTTTTGCGAGGTGACACCTGGAAGCAATAAGTTTAGCGAGAGACATCGCAAATTTTCTGGAAAACAAAAAGGGCGAAGATATTGTCGTTCTGGACATCAAAAACATTGCATCATTTACCGATTACTTTGTGATCGTCAGCGGGACAAGCCAACGGATGCTTCAAAGTCTTGCCAACGCTTTGGTTCGAGAAGTTAAAACTGAATTTCACAAATCAAGCCAGCCTGAAGGTCAGGCTGATGCTGGTTGGATCGTGCTGGATTATGGCGATGTTGTTGTGCATCTCTTCTCCCCCGAACAGCGGGACTATTACCGGTTGGAAGACTTATGGTCAGAAGGAAATGTAATCCTGCGCTTGATGTAAATCCATACATCAGGTTTTATCCTCGGAAACAGCAGAAGTTGCTCTCTCAAGTAAGCAACTTCTGTTTTTCTATGCTCGCTTTGCCCCATGTCATAGTTTAGTTTTACAAAATTTTTAAATGACTGGATTTGATCAATCTGATTGAGATATAGAATCACCTGCCAGGGTGGGAAAATGTCAACGCCTATCTAAAAACCAACCCCAACAACATCATTTTCTTTATGCCGTAACTTCCTCCAATACTTCATGACTGTGTTCGGACGGTTTCACATTTTCAAACACCCGTTTGATCACACCCTCCGGATCGATAATGAACGTGGTCCGGTAGACACCTTCATACTCCCGGCCCATGTACTTCTTCAGCCCCCACACACCAAAAGCCTCACAAACCTGATGATCGGGATCGGCTAAAAGGGTAAAAGGCAGATCATATTTTTCACTGAATTTAGAATGGGAGGTTTCTGAATCCGGGCTGATCCCAATGATCTCCACCCCTGCTTCTCTAAAGTCCTGATAGGCATCTCTGAAAGAACAGGCTTCTTTTGTACAACCGGGAGTGTCGTCTTTAGGATAGAAATAGACCACAATCGTCTGACCGCGATAATCGGATAATTTATGGACCTGACCTGCGCTGTCCTTTAGTTCAAATTCTGGAGCTTTTGTTCCTGCTGAACTTACCATTGAATTTTCTCCTGTCCATAGTTAATGTGACAATCAATTTTATGATAGGTTTTCGACTCCCCGAAATCAACTACTGCCCTAGCGAATCCAGAAAGCGAACCCCAGCAAATAGATCGGGATCAGGAAAACCGAAGCAGTGGCAAGCTGCATCACGCGCCAAAGGGGTTTTCGCCCCCGGCGGACACGTTCCATCAGCCAGATTTCAAGCAAGCCGATCGGCAGAGTGAGGAACACCGGCCACAGTAAAAACCAGGGAAAGCCAAGGATAGCAACCAATGCCATCAAGAGATACGCCAACAGGATCAGGGCGTTGTGCAACACCATCGCGTTTTCCCATCCTATGGTGGTGACGATGGTTCGCAGTTCATATTGCTGGTCTCGACCAAAACGCTTAAGCTGATCCAGTAATTGGAAAGCGAGATAAGCCGGCACCAGCCCGATCACAACCATGGTCAACAGTTGGTGAAGGTCTTCAGATTGGATAAAATAAGCGACTGCTGGTGGGATCACGACAATCAATAATGATTCGAAGAGAATTTGATAAGGCTGTAACAGTTCCAGAGTTTGCGAGAGGATGGTGACTGCGCCAACAATGACCACCGCCAGCAACAAGAAGATCAAACCCTGCCACAGGATCCCCCCGACCATCCAACCCATAAAAATGGTAGTTGCGACAGTCAGAAAGGTTGCCGCGATCAGCCCAAAGATCCAGCTCAATCGAATTGCCTCTTTACGCGTCAAATCTGCCGGCCACAATCGCTCATCAGAGAGGGTTAACAAAGCGCGGAGATAATCCAACGAGAGGACTAACAAAAGCAGGAATGCCGCACCCTGAAAAAGAGTTACCCAGCTTCGGATGTCTTCGACGTATTGAACCAGCCCTGCTCCCAGGGCATAGGTCATGATCAGGCTGACCAATCGAAAAGGTTTCAGAGGTGTGATAAGGGACTTGAGGATCATGAATGCTCCCAAAATACTTCAGATGAGAAAATTTTCCTAAGCCATACACACGCCGCCTAGCAGGATGATTTCACTCAATAATTGTAGCCGGAATGGTATAATGGTGGCAAGTCTCAGCCCTATAATTAACCTATGCGCAAATCATTATTAATCGGACCGTTCTTAGCATTAATCCTGGCAGCCCTGCTGTTCTTTTCCGTCTCATCCTTTCAAGCAAGGGCGGATGGTCTTATGTTGTCCGCGCCAGCATCCTGCCCAGCGGGTGGCTGTGCAGCCGGTCAAAGGCTGAATTTTCTGACGGAATTTTCGGTTTCTCCACAAGAAGTTACTCCCATTACCCAAATCTGCGTCTATACCCCCAATGTTGGAGGGGCCTGGGCGGATTATACCAACGGCTGGATATCTGCTTCGGGGTTAGTGACCGGCATAACCTACACCGAAGGGGAAACGGGATCTGTCTGTACAAATCCGGACAATGTCCCCAGCGGATATGAATATCTCACCAGTGCCTATGCCACCCTCACCAGCGAAGTCAGCAATGATCAGCTTGAATTCGCTTTCCATATCGCAAAGACAACGGACATCGCCGGTGATGTAACGGTGAAAGTCTTTCAGACAGACGCGGAAGGACTAATCTGGACTGAATCCGATTCCTTTTCACAATTGATCACGGTCGCCGCAAAAGCACCTATTGCGTATGTCGGTCGGAATCCCGCTGACTGCGGTTCTTTCGCACCGTGTTTCGTGAATTCCGGAGATGACCTGGCAAATGGACTCGGCACGGGTTTGCGAGATGCCGTCCTTGCCCTTGATCCAAATGCCGAGATCGTGATCCTGAATGATTATACGGTCAAAGATATTACCGTACTGGTGGATAAATCCCTCACAATCCGGGGGCATGAAAATGCACTGGTCACCTACATCGGTGCAGTATGTAACAATCCCATGATCTCATTTACTGCTGGCGGCGCGATCCGCGACCTGACCTTCAACGATGGCAACTGTAGCAGCCCCTCTCGAAACCTGATCGAAGTTAACAGCCCCGTTGACGTTGCCATTGAACACAACACACTCAATTCCGGCTATTATGCAGTGGATGTCAAAGATAACACAGGATATGTAACCGTTGCCTTCAACCAGATCGCCAACAACCTGGATTATGCAGTCAACCGGGAGACAGGAACAGCAGCAGGAGCAGTGGATATCTACGCCAATAACATCACCAACAACCGCAGTGGTTACCAGGTGAACTGCAATAATCACGGGACGGCGAACCATAATTTCTGGGGAGAGAGCCTTTCCGCCACCAGCAGCGCGCTGAATTGCATCGTTTCTAACGGTAAGCGATTGGGTGCACCCATCCTGCTCAGCTCAGGTCAATCCGGCGTGGAAGCGATCCGGCATACGGTCACAGCGACCACAACCACTGCCTTCAACGGGAAAATCAGCTTGAGTCATTCACCCGGTGGTGATTTCGATGTGATTATTGTCAATCATGGCCAGGGTGGTGAAGATAACGTCCCCTTCATGGACTCAGGCGCGGGTCCGATCAGCGCCTGCTCGAATTTCTATGATGTATTTCTCGCTAAAGGTGCTACGGCAACAGACCTGGTACTTACCTTAAAGTACGATCTCAATACCACCTGCATCAACACGATTGAATCGGTTGATTATTGTGGTTCAGGAACCAGCGACCTCTATCCCCTCTGGTGGTATGACCCCGCCAACAATGTGACCGATGGTTGGGACCGCACCGGTCAGAATCCGGAAGGATCCAGTGCTGGTGGTGCCAGCGGTCAGGAGACTACCTGTGACCCGGCTAACGACCAGATGAGCGTCACGATTGACATCTCGGGTCGCCCCGGCCTTTTCAGTGATCTGAATTTCACCCCCTTTGTGGCGGGTTTGCCCCAAACCGATGGGGTTAACCTCTCCCAATTCACAGCCGCGTTTGACGTAACTGAAAACGATCTCAAAGGGATCACGACCAGCGAGACCAACGTCCAGGGATTCTACATTCAGCGGAGTGATACGGACCAAGGACCCTATGCCCGGGTCTCCCCCCTGATCAGCGCTATCGGGGATTCCTACATCGGTGGGATCTACAACTATTCGGATAAAAACATCGTTTATACCCGCACTTATTACTACAAACTGGAAGTGATCAACAAACAAGGCGCATCGATCAGCACCCACGGACCGGTGAGTGTTATCACCTCTACTGCCACTCCCACAGCAACCCTCACCCGGACGCCCACACTGACCAGAACTCCCTATCCGACCCGCACTTCCACACCGTACTATTACCGTTCGCCCACATCCTATTACCGACCTTCGACCGCGACTCCGCGCGGCGGCCCAACTCAGGTGCGCACCTACGGACCTTCGTCCACAGCAACCAGCACCAGCGGCACCAAACCGGCATTTGAACCCACCTCTGAAGGGACGACCATCTACGATCCGGATACCGGCTATCCAATAGGGACAGAAATAACCTCCGGCACCCAGGGTTATCCCGCACCGGAAGATGAGGGGGTACGTTCTCTCACGACCACCCCGAATCCTGAAGGTGGAACGGGAAGCCGGGACAATGGTCCGTCAGAGACAGATGAGGCTGAATCCGGCAACAGTGGTTCCGGCAATCAAGGGGTACAATCGCCCGATTCCCGACAAGTGCGCTGGATCTTTTTACTGATCGGTGTCACCAGTGGGCTAGTCCTGCTGGGTGCTGCGAGCACCATCCTTATCAAGACCCGATTTCAGTAAGCATCTAAACCCGATTTTTTGACATTTGTTCTAATTTGTGCTATTCTTTGCTGACATTATTTTTCAGCTTTCAGGATGGTCTTATGCAACGCGAACGCGTATCCGAGAACGTTTACTGGTTCCAAAGCGAGATGTACGCCCAGGTTTCTGCGGGTGCCGTTGCCGGTCCACAATGGGCTGTGGTCATCGACACCCTGATGCCCCAGGAAACTCTGGAAATACGCGAATTTGTAGAAGGAAAACTGAATTTGCCGGTACGTTATGTGATCAACACCCACCACCATGCAGACCACTGCTGGGGGAACTGCTTCTTCCCCGGTGCAACCGTCATCGGTCATGAGCTCTGCCGGCAAAGGCTCCTCGAGCGGACACCCGCAGCGCTGGAAGTCGCCAGCCAGGAGAATCTCTTATACAAACAACTTAAAATCGTCCCACCACAGATCACCTTCAGGGAAGGCACATTCAACCTGAAGATTGGAAAAAAGCATCTGAAACTCTTCCCCGCACCGGGACATTCGGATGACGGTATCGCCGTTCTGGTAGAGGAGGACCGCATTCTCTTCTCAGGAGATGCCTTCATGCCATTGCCTTTCATTGTGGAAGGTAACCTCGATCAATATATTGAAACCACCCAAGCAATTACGGATATGGGTCTGGAAAATATCATTCAGGGTCATGGCGATATCATCCTGCGAGGTGAGATTGATGACAAAGCCAAAGAAAATATCACCTACCTGAAGGCACTTAACAAAGCTGTCCGGACGGCAAGGCACCGTAAGAATCCCCTGGAAGTGTTGGATAGCATTGGGATTGAAGCATGCGGGAAGAGCCGGGTATTGCTCAGCGGGCTAGCCAGTGAATTGCACAAACGCAACCTGCGTGCCCTTTACCACCAGACTGTTAATAAAGAAAAAGAGAGCCTGGTAAGCGTGGGTTAAAACCAGAACATACTGATCAGTACCAGGATCGCAAGCATCCCAACCGGTTCAGCCCATAAAGCCCAATCCCGGCGGGATTCTTTGATCCCTGAGACAATACTCGTCAATGCGTAAGCCACACCCACCAGGATCAATCCAAATTGGGTCGGCTTTATGGGAAGGTAATGAAACCCGACTGCGATTTCAGCCACCACCAAACTGTTCACCAATGCCCAAATCGGATGCCACTCCCCCAAACGCAGGTACAGTGTGCGGCTGATGACCATCATTGCCCCAATCCCCAACAAAGGCAGGCGGAGATACAACCGAAGATTCGCAGAATAGACAGAGATTGCCAATAAAAGATAGAGGGCAAAGGACAGTCCAGTTAGCCCGGCAGTCGCCAGGGGGTGTCGTTCTTCATCCACATTTACAACATTGTATTCTGCCACAAAGACAGCCATCAATAACAAACTTCCTAATCCAAAGCTAACCCACCAAAGTGAACCGCCGGAGAAATTGTTCAGCGCCACACCGATCACGAGTGTGGTCAGTACCGGGACGATCCAATGGCGGACTGAAAACCAGCGGTTATTATAGTGTCTCCTATCGGAATGGGACTGGACCAACCATTCCATTCCTGCCGCGGCTAAAATGGCGGTTAAGACTGTGATAACAGTGCTGAAATCTAAAACGAATTCCAATAGAATCCCAAATACGGTAAATGAAAAATTCTGAGCAGGAAATGAGACCAGTTGAGTCAGGGCAAAAGCCAGCATGATCACGGCGGCTACAATGGAAAACCGGTTGATGTTTGGCAGAGAATTACGAATTCGCATGGCACCATTTTACCATGCGCGTATTAGAAAAATTATTCTCCCCTTTTATAATTTGTTATTTGTATTAAATGAAAGGAATAAGGGTTAACCGATAGTTAAAATGCATTCCAGAATAGCCAATAAAGGTCGAATGTGGTAAAATTAATTTTTGTATGAACACAAGTTCTGATATCAAGCTAGAAAAGCCTAAAATCATCCAGGCGCTATTATCCGGGTTTAATACCATCGCCAGCAAACCGTATTTGATACTTCTACCGGTCATTCTGGACTTGTTTTTATGGTTAGGTCCTGCCTGGCGAGTGGATGAATTCTTCCGGCCATTCCTCCAGGGTTTGGCTGGTCTGCCCGGATTGGATAGCCCTGAGTATGCCGGGTTGCTTGAATCGTATCAAACGCTTTGGCAAGATGTTCTGGAGAATTTCAACCTCGCCATTACCCTGCGGACCCTCCCAATTGGTGTGCCGAGCCTGATGGTATCGAAATCACCTTTCTTAAATCCATTGGGACGCCCGCCCATTTTCAGCCTGGACACCAATCTTCAGGTCTTCGGGTTTTGGGCGTTATTCCTGATGGTAGGGTTCTTTTTTGGAAATGTTTATTTTCAGAACATTTCCCGGCAGGTTATTGAAACTGAAAACAAGGATGACCTTAAATCACTGTTTCGATCTTTCTTACAGATCATCCTGATGCCAGTACTTTTATTGATCATCCTGGTTATTCTCAGCATCCCCGTGATGTTCCTGATCACTTTGATGACCTTGATCAGTCCCGGGATTAGCCAGTTCATCATGATGATCGTCGGGGTGGTCGTCATGTGGATCCTCATGCCCCTGATCTTCACGCCGCATGGTGTTTTTCTCTTCAAACAGAATTTGATCGCCGCGATGATAACCAGTATCAGTGTCGTCCGGGTATCAATGGGAAAAACCGCCTGGTTCCTCCTGGTCTCTTTTGTTCTGCTTGAGGGAATGGATTACCTCTGGCGGACACCAGCGGTAGACAACTGGTTCCTGATAGTCGGCATCTTAGGGCATGCATTCATTGTTTCTGCGGTGATCGCGTCCTCGTTCCATTACTTCATTGACGCAACCAAATTTACCCAGACGCTGATGAATAATAAATTGAAGTCCAACAAAGAAGCGCCATTATAAAGCAAAGAGTAAATGGAGTAGTTAGATTGGCAAAAAAACCGATTTCTTATGATGCAAATGATATTCAAGTCCTTGAAGGTCTGGAAGCCGTGCGGCGTCGCCCCGGTATGTATGTGGGCGGCACCGACATTAAAGCCCTTCATCACCTGATCTACGAGGTTGTAGATAACTCGATCGATGAGGCGCTGGCAGGTTCCTGTGACCGAATCAACATCATTATCAATGAAGATGAAAGCGTCACTGTCATCGACAACGGTCGTGGGATCCCCGTGGATCCACACCCGGAGAAGAAGATCTCCGCGCTCGAGGTCGTGATGACGGTTCTCCATGCCGGAGGTAAGTTCGGGGGGGGCAGCTACAAGGTCTCCGGTGGATTGCATGGTGTCGGCGTTTCTGCTGTAAATGCTCTCTCCGAATGGTGCGAAGTCCAGGTTTATCGTAACGGCAAGATCCATTTCCAGCGCTACGAAAAGGGCATCCCTCAGGCACCAGTGAAAGTGATCGGCACAGCCCCCAAATCTCAAACAGGGACAACGACCACCTTTAAATATGATCCAACAATCTTCAAAGGGGATTTTTCCTACAAGTTTGACACGCTGGCGCAACGCCTCAGGGAAATGGCTTTCGTAACTCGGGCTGTCACGATCAACCTGTTGGATAAACGTGACGACAAAGAGATCACCTTCTATTTCGAAGGCGGGATCTCATCCTTCGTGAAATATCTTAACCGCAACCGTGACACCCTGCACGACGTTGTCTTCGTAGAGAAAGAAATCGATGACATCGGTGTGGAAGTCGCCATCCAGTATACAGATGCTTATTCCGAATCCGTCTATGCCTTTGCCAACACAATCAACACCATTGATGGCGGCACTCACCTGACGGGCTTGCGGATTGCACTCACCCGCTCAATCAATGATTTCGCCCGGAAGAATAGTTTGCTGAAGGATGCAGATACCAACTTCTCCGGTGAGGACACTCGTGAAGGCCTTACGGCTATCGTCAGCATCAAACATCCCGACCCGCAGTTCGAAAGCCAGACCAAGGTCAAACTGATGAATCCCGAAGTTCAAACCTATGTTCAGCAAGTCGTCGCTGATGGCTTCGGTAGCTTTCTGGAACAAAATTCGACCACAGCGAAGAAGATCATCCAGAAATGCCTGACTTCCGCCCGGGCTCGGGCTGCTGCACGCAAAGCACGAGACCTCGTCATCCGCAAGTCTGCGCTCGAAAGCCTGACCCTGCCCGGTAAGCTGGCGGACTGCTCGGAGCGAGACCCTGAAAAAACTGAGCTTTACATCGTCGAGGGTGACTCGGCAGGTGGGTCCGCCAAGCAGGGCCGCGACCGCCATTTCCAGGCGATCCTCCCGTTGCGCGGTAAGATCCTCAATACAGAACGCGCCCGGTTGGATAAGATTCTCAATAACCGGGAGGTTAAATCCCTGATCTCTGCTCTCGGCACTGGTATCGGTGATGGCTTTTCAGTAGAAGGACTCCGGTATGGCCGGATCGTGATCATGACCGACGCCGATGTTGACGGCTCCCATATCCGTACCTTGTTGTTGACCTTCTTCTTTCGTTATATGCAGTCTCTGATTGAAACAGGCCATTTGTTCATTGCCCAACCGCCGCTGTATTTGATCTCGCACGGTAAAGAGAAAGATTACGCCTATACCGAGGCTGAAAAAGAGAAGCTCATCAAAGAAATCACCTCCAACGGCGGGCGGTACTCATTGCAGCGCTATAAGGGTCTGGGTGAGATGAATCCCGAGCAGCTCTGGGATACCACCATGAATCCTGATAATCGCATCTTATTACAGGTCAATATTGAAGATGCCGCAGAAGCAGACCGTACATTTGACATGCTCATGGGCTCCAAGGTTCCCCCACGCCGCCGCTTCATCCAAACCCACGCCAAGGAAGTCCGCAATCTGGACGTATAGTTGGGGAACAAACTCAAATTTGAAAGGCTGTGCTGACCAAAGTGCAGCCTTTTTTGATTGCTAATGTGGAAAGTGAATGGAGAATGGATGATTTTGGATGGATTTTGCCAGGGATTTGGAATGAGGTTAATGGAAACAAGGGACTCAGACTTCCAAACAAAATTGGAGAGAACTTGTTATTAGAAATTACAACATTTTCAAAGGATAATCTTTCGGAAATTCGTGAAGAAATCCAATGCAATAAGGTGCTATGATCAACCACCTTTCGACAGACTACCGGATTTCCGACCTGGAAGTTCAGGACCAGCCCATCGAAGACACTATTCGGCAAATTTACGAAAACCAGCTGTTGTATAATCATCCTTATGGTAAGGAAAATTCTCCATCTTGACCTCGACGCCTTCTTCTGCGCCGTCGAAGAGCTACACGACCCCTCATTGAAGGGCAAGCCATTTGCAGTCGGTGGCAAAGCCGACCAGCGCGGTGTGGTCGCTTCTTGCTCCTATGCCGCGCGCGTGTTCGGTGTCCGGTCTGCCATGCCCATGGGCCGGGCACTCCGTCTTTGTCCCGAACTGATCGTGATCTCTTCCCGGCATGGCAACTATAGCAAAGTCTCGCAGCAAGTGATGTCCTTGATTGAGATTTCTCCCTTTATCGAGAAGATTTCCATCGATGAAGCCTTCATCGAGGTTACCGCTCTCCCGGAGCCATTAGTCGAGATTGCCCGCGGCCTCCAACAGCGTGTCAACACCGAACTCCAGCTCCCGATTTCCATTGGCGGTGCGACCAACAAACTCGTCGCAAAAATCGCCAATGATTGGGGAAAATTGCAAAAGAAAAACCCGCACCCACCCAATACCCTTACCATCATTCCACCCGGTGAGGAGGCATCCTTCCTGGCACCGCTGCCCGTGCAATCACTGTGGGGTGTCGGCCCTAAAACAGCGGAAAAATTAGCTGAGATTGGCATCACTACGATCGGTGCGCTGGCAGATACCCCACCCGCAACGCTTGAGATGCTTTTTGGACGTTTCGGTCCCGATCTTCGCAAACGAGCTAAGGGCGTCGATAACCGCCCCATTGAGATGGAACACGAGGTTAAATCGATCAGCAATGAGATCACCTTCGCCAAAGACCTGGTGAATGAGAATGAGTTGAAACAGACCTTTCGCCGTCTCTCTGAGCAAGTCGGTCGCCGTCTGCGGCAAGATTCACTGGCGGGCACCACTGTGCAGATCAAACTGCGCTGGTCTGATTTCACCACGATCACCCGCCAGAGGACCCTTCCCTCTGCGACAAATCTAGACCAGGAGATCTACGATACGGCAGTGTTATTATTCAAAGAGAATTGGTCCAAGGGAAGACCGGTCCGTTTGATTGGCGTGGGCGTCAGCGGTTTGGGACCACCCATCCACCAATTAAACCTCTGGGACGATGACCATCAGAAAGAAGCAAATTTGCTGAGTGCAGTGGATGAGTTACGGGAGCGGTTTGGGAGGGACATTATCAAACGTGCCCATCGCATTCATGATGAAGAGCAGAATGACCCACCCTTAAACGAACAGGACAATTAACAGCTCTACAATCTTAAAGCGCTTCGTTGAATATGAATTTCCGCACCCCATAGTTTGATGTCAGCGGATAAATTATTCCCTCGCAGGCGGCATCATCGCTTCATACAAGTCTGCCATCTCTTTCGTGATGATCTCCCACTGGAAACCCTGGGCATAAGCCGCTGCCTGTTTGCCGAATCGAGCCCGGAGGTCATTGTCAACAAAAAGCAGGCGTAATTTTTCCGCCAGAGTCTCTGGGTCCTGTGCGGGGACGAAGTACCCGGTTTCACCCTCTTTAACAAGGAATGCCAGACCACCCACCCGCGAGGCGATCACCGGTGTCCCGCAAGCCATCGCCTCCAGCGCCACTATGCCGAAGCTCTCATAATGGGACGGAATCACCACGACTTCGGCGGCTGAATAATAATAGGGCAAGGTGTTCTGCCCGCGTTTTCCCAGAAACAGCACAATTTCATCCAATCCCAGTTCATTGCAGAGGGCTTGCAACCGCTGCATCTCATCAGGCGTCTGATCTTGATCGCCCTCCGGATCCCCGCCGATAATGACAAGATAATGCGGGCAAACGAAGGTCTTGCAATTCTTCTTAACGATCGCCATAGCTTTGATTAACGTGTCGACGCCTTTTAACGGCTCGATCCTGCCAACGAAGAGCGCCATCCGGTCATCCGGCGAGATGCCGATCGCTTCCTTTGCCTCGTCCTGTGGAATAGGATAGAAATGATGGGTATCAACCCCTGGCGGGATGATCGTTACCTTCTGGTGGTTCACGCCATAGAGCAACTCAAGTTGCGAGCGCTCTGCTTCAGTCGCAGCCACAATGCGATCGGCGGTCTTCATTACAAATCTCTCCCCGTCAATTCGGTAATTTCCCTCCCGCTCTTCAGCCGTCCTGCCAATCCGCTGCTTCATCAGACCCAGGGTATGGAACATCTGGAGCATGGGGACATCCCACTTCTCCTTGAGGATCGCACCCGCCATGCCAGACATCCAGTAATGACAGTGAACCAGGTCGTAGTGGATATTCTTCTTCTCAGCAAAATCCATGATCCCTTGGGCAAAAGCATCGATATGCTCGGTGAGCTGTTTCTTGGGCAAGAAAACCTCCGGCCCGGCAGGAATGTGTACCACCCTGTTGAAATATCCCAGATCGTGCGAGACCTGCGGCACATGCTCATCCATTGACCGGGTGAAGACATCCACATGGACGCCCACACGCCCAAGGAACCTTGTCAGCTCCCGGACATACACATTCATCCCACCGGTGTTCTTCCCACCCAGTACAGCCAGTGGGCAGGTGTGATATGAAATCATTGCGATGTTCATGCTGTTAGTCTCCTAATTTTATCTTGCACGATTTTCGTCCTTACTGGTATAATCGTTGGCACGCCAACGTAGCTCAGCGGTAGAGCAGACGCTTCGTAAGCGCCAGGTCGAGGGTTCAAATCCCTCCGTTGGCTCTCGGACCTGAACCCTAAACAGCTCTAAAGGCTGTTTTTATTTTAATGGGTGATTTCAGGTTTTTCCGTTTCATTGTTATAATAATATCCTGATATTGATTAAATTCGTAATTACAATTTTTGATCTTTCGAAGGAGCTTTTATGGCGAAAATCTGCGTGATAGGTACCGGCTATGTTGGTCTGGTCACCGGCACATGTTTTTCAGATATGGGTCACCAGGTCACCTGCCTGGATATCGACAAAAGCAGAATCGAGCAACTTAATCGTGGGATTATGCCCATTTATGAACCCGGCTTACAACAGCTCGTTGAACAGAATGTAGAAGCTGGACGGTTGGACTTTACCACCAGCTATCCTAAAGCCCTAGACAATTCGGAGTTCGCCATCATCGCTGTTGGCACCCCTTCCAGTGATGATGGCGAAGCCGACATGCACTACGTCAAAATGGCAGCGGACTCCATTGCTGAATATCTGGATCATCCTATTATCATCGTCAACAAATCCACAGTTCCTGTGGGTACTGGTGACTGGGTGGCGGAAATCATCCACGATCAGAACAGCCACGATACGCTTAATTTCAGCGTGGTCTCGAACCCGGAGTTCCTGCGCGAAGGCTCGGCGGTCAACGATTTCATGAAACCGGATCGCGTCGTCCTCGGTTCGACCAACCTTAAAGCTGCCAGGAAGGTGGCTGAATTGTACGAAGCCCTCCGTTCTCCAATCATGATCACCGACCTGCGGACAGTGGAGATGATCAAATACGCATCGAATGCCTACCTGGCAACCCGCATCTCCTATATCAACGAAATTGCCAATATCTGCGAGTCTATGGGAGCGGATGTTCGCGAAGTGGCGCGGGGTATGGGAATGGACAAACGCATCGGTCCAGCCTTCCTTGATGCCGGTCTCGGTTGGGGTGGCAGTTGTTTCCCAAAGGATGTCAAAGCCCTGGCACACATGGCAGCAACCCATGGGGCGCATCCCCAGCTGCTTCAAGCCGTCGTGGATATCAATCACAACCAGCGAAAAGGTGCTGTCAAGAAGCTTAAGGGCGCATTGGGCGATCTGAAGGGCAAGATGATTGGCGTATTGGGGCTTAGCTTCAAACCCAACACCGATGACACCCGTGATGCACCGGCGTTGGACATCATCCGCATGTTATTAGCCGCTGGCGCCACAGTGCAGGGTTTTGACCCCCAGGCAATGAAAGCCAGTAAAGCCGAATTACCCGACCTGATCCTCTGCCAAAACCCTTATGACGTCGCCAAGGGTGCAGACGCTCTCCTCCTGGCGACCGAGTGGAACGAGTTCAAGTCACTGGATTTCGAACGGATCAAAGCCAATATGCGCGGCCGGGTCATTGTTGATGGGCGTAATATTTGGGATGGGCAGGACTTGCATGACCTGGGTTTCATCTACTTTGGGATCGGCGTTCCCAGCCCGGATGCGTAGTCTCCAGCTAGCAAGAAGACCTCATCTACCACCGATGAGGTCCTATTAATTAAAAAGTGAAGATTCGTGGCTAATTTTCTTCAACCCTTTCAGGAGTATGTAAATCAAAGGCATTCAGCCGGTATAACAAGTAAATATTCCCCGCCATCAACACAACCGAGATCAAGATCACCCAACCATACATCAAACCTGCTTCAGAGAGGCCGGCAATCAGTCCATTGATCAATAATTCAACGCCGACTGCTGCAGCCAGAAAGAGGTTGTTCTTCCGTTGGAACACCTGCAGGACCAGGATAGTCACGGTGATATGCATCACCAGAGCAGAAATACGTTCTAACGATCCTGCGAGGGGGATAAAAGCTGGCACCTGCCATAATTCTTCTAATTGTGTTACGACAGCCGGGTCAAGTGTGGTGGTCTCGGGGTTTATATTGAGATTGGTCAACATGGTGATAAAAGTCGTCAGCAAGGGCAACCCGACCAGCATGATACTCTCAGCACCGCCATATCCGATGCCGATCCCATAGGCAGCTTCCAACTTATCCAGCTCCTCTTTAAGGTACTTCATCCCTGCCCACCGGATCAGCACGCCCAGCAACGCGCCTAAAAATATACTTATCCCAATCTGGGCAACATAAAAAGCCTGGTCTGAAAGTGCCAGCGTACCATTATTTACCAGTGTGGCAAACCCGTTGAATAACAGGGTGACCAACGCCTGGACAAGAAAATATCCCAGGGCGCCATAACTGATGATCCGCCAGGGAACCCCGAATTTCTTATTCATCCAAAATCCGGCTGCAATCGGCAGGGCTATCGTGATTAGTAACGCGATAACAATCGCAATACTCAATAAAACCATCATTTCCTCATTTCACTCATGTGACAGGATCATCCGGGCATCCAACACCTTAGCCCCCTCGCCTTTTGGCAAGACCAGTAACGGGTTGATCTCCACTTCAGCAATGGATGGAAAATCCAGGGCAAGCTGGCTCAACCGCCCGATGGCATCCACCACCGCGTCGATGTCATAAACCGGTCCTCCCCGGTAGCCTTGCAAAAGGTGCCCCGCTTTGGTGGATAGTATCATCTCTTTTGCCTGCTTCGGACAAAGTGGTGCCACACCAAATCCAACATCCTTGAACAGCTCCACATAGACACCGCCCAAACCAAACATCATCAAAGGACCGAAGGTGGAGTCGCGCCGCATCCCGACGATCACTTCCAATCCTTCTGGCGCCATCTTTTCTACCAGAAATCCCTTTACGTCAGCATCAGAAACAAGGTCAAAAACTTTTTCACGCATGGAGGCGATGGCATCCCTTACTGCCTCCTCGGAACCGAGGTTGAGCGCAATCCCGCCCATGTCAGACTTATGCAGAATTTGGGGAGACACAATCTTGACCGCCACCGGGAAGCCAATCTCAACGGCGATCTTAACAGCCTGGTCTGCATCGGTTGCAAGATCACCCCGGACCAGGTCCAATCCATAAGCAGCCAAAACCGGTCGTGTCTCAGCCTCGCCCAAAGCCTGGCCCGGATTCACATCCGCGAGCAGGTTTTTGATGACACTGGCATCGGGTATTGTAAATTCGAATTCCTCCCCGTTGTCTTTAGCCATCCATTCACGATAACGGCGCATTGCACCCAACACCTTCCCGGGCACATCCGGAAATATGCTCATGGGCACCTTGTTCTCATGCAAGACTTGTCGTGCTTCTTTCAGGCTCTGTTCTCCCACCATACAGGCGAGCACAGTCTGATCGGTCTTCTCTGCGTTCTCAACAATCGCCCGGGCTATATCTCCCGGATCGACCAGTGCCTGCGGGACCAGGATCGGCAGCAAGACGTCCACATCTTCATCATCCAGCAGGGTAGAAAGACTATGGGCGAAATCCACAGGTTCCGCTCCGCCCAACATATCGATTGGATTAGCAACCTGGGCGCTTGGGTTCAGTTTCTCTGCCAGTTGAGCCTGTTTTTCAGCAGAAATGGTCGCCAGGTCGAAGCCATTCGCTGCAAGCGCATCGGACGCCAGCGCCGCTGGGCCGCCAGCATTCGTGAAAATCGCCACTTTATTTCCCTTGGGCAAAGGCTGGCAATTCAACGACCAGGCGACATCAAATAATGACGGGATATCAGCTACCTCAATGATGCCAGCCTGTTCAAAGGCTGCCTGGTAAGCAGCATAGCTGCCCGCCAACGAGCCTGTATGCGAAGAAACAGCCTTTGCGCCCGCTCCCGTCCGGCCAGCCTTCAGCAGCACAATCGGCTTCTTCCGTGACACTTTAGTGGCTATACGAAGGAATTTCTCACCATCCTGGATGCCCTCCACATAAGCCGCGATCACCTTGACTTTGGGATGATCGCCAAAATAAGCGATCATATCTGTCTCATCAACATCCAGCTCATTGCCCAAGCTGACAAAATGCGAAAACCCGATATATTTATCGGCAATATAATCCACCACCCCACCACAAACAGCGCCGGATTGCGACAGAAATCCGATTGTCCCGGTCGCAGGGACACCTTCAATAAAGGTGGTATTGAGTCCTGTATACAGATCCAGAGTTCCCACGCAGTTGGGACCTATTAAGCGCATTTTATAAGAATCGGCGATTTCACGGCACGTTTGCTCCAAAGCGACACCGCTCCCGCCCACTTCCCGAAAACCGCCAGAGATAATGATCACTGCTTTGATCCCGCGTTCACCACAGGACCGTAAAACATCCGGTGTCATGGGCGCTGGTAACACAATCACCGCCAGGTCCACCGGGTCCGGCACCTTAGCAATGTCCACATAAGCCCTAAGGCCGAGGATCTCATCCGCCTTGGGGTTGATCGGGTAAATCCCACCCTTATATCCATACAAGGTCATATTCTTGAGGATCCCATGACTTAACTTGCTGGGGTTGGTGGATGCACCAACGATAGCAACACCAGCCGGTGAGAAAAAGGGCGCCAGGTCACTCGTCATTAAGTTCATTTCCTTTCAAAATAGGCTGAGTTTTAGTCGTTTGGATATTATACCTGAGATGCCCGTGCTGGACCCACCCCTTTTAGAATATAATAAAAACATGGCTTTGACGTCTGAACAAACCAACCTGTTGGAGCTTCCCATTTCATCAAAGCTCTTCCTGCAAGGCGCCGCAGGCACCGGGAAAACCACCACCGGGACTCGGTGGTTGAAGAGACTCCTCCAATCCGGCATTCCTGCGCATGAAATCCTGGTTTTCGTCCCTCAACGTACCCTCGCTAAGCCTTACGAGGAATCCCTTCGGGAAGATCTGGATCTCACCCAGAGTCTGGTGACGACGATAACCCTGGGCGGTCTTGCCCGGCGGATGGTAGACCTCTTTTGGCCCATTGTCAGCGGCGAATCGGGCGTCGCCAACCCGAACTTCCCACCCCATTTCCTTACATTAGAAACAGCCCAATATTACATGGCACATCTTGTCAAGCCTTTGATCGAAAAAGAAGGCTTTTTCGAAAGCCTGACGATCAACCGCAACCGGATCTATTCGCAAATTTTAGATAACCTCAACAAGGCAGCGATCGTTGGTTTCCCGATGAACGAAATCGGGCAACGGTTAAAATCCGCCTGGGTTGGGGACATTGACCAATTGCATATTTACGATGATGTCCAAAACTGTGTTGATCGGTTCCGTGCTTTTTGTCTTGAAAACAATCTCTTGGACTTTTCTTTGCAAGTGGAGGTCTTCGTCAAACACCTTTGGCCCTCGAGTATCTGCCGGAATTATCTGACCCGCGTCTACCGTCACCTGGTCGTGGACAATGTCGAGGAAGATACCCCCGTCTCTCATGACATTTTGAGGGAATGGATCCCAGAATTTGACTCCGCTCTGGTGATTTTCGATCAGGATGCCGGATATCGTTTCTTCCTGGGCGCTGATGTCCACAGTGCTTATGCATTAAGGAAATCATGCGAAAAGACTCTGACCTTTCAAGAGAATCTGGTCAATGAACTCGGGATCAGTCAACTCAAAAATGGGATCCAGAACACAATTGCCAGGTTAACCGGCAAATCCAGTGAAGCTTCTCCCACGAATTTCAATGCGATCATCACTGCACTGGGGACACCGGAGGAAAATCCACGGTACTTCCCCGCGATGGTCAATTGGGTCACCGGACAAATCAAGCATCTGGTTGATGAGGGTACACCTCCCGGTGAGATCGTGGTACTGGCGCCTTTTATGTCTGATGTATTGCGATTCACCCTCTCAAACCAATTGGATGAGCTGGGCATACCGCATCATTCCCACCGGCCTTCCCGCTCCCTGCGCGATGAACTCGCTACCCAGACCCTGCTCACCCTGGCAATGGTCGCCTTCCCCTTCTGGGATTTGTTACCGAAGCGGATCAACCTCGCCTTCGCTCTGATGCAGGTCATTGACGGTCTGGACCTGGTCCGGGCACAACTGCTCACTGCCTACATCTATAATGACCGGTCTGAGGGGTTCCCGCTCAAACCTTTTGAAGATGTTCCCGCTGAAATCCGTGAGCGAGTCACCTATCGCGTCGGGGAACACTATGACCGCCTGCGTCAATGGCTGGAATCCGCAAAGGCGAATGACGCCTTGACTCTGGACTTTTTCCTGAACCGCATGTTTGGCGAAGTCCTCAGCCAGCCCGGTTATGGCTTCCACGACGACCTCAACAATGCCAACACCATTGCTAATTTGATCGAATCCATCCAGAAATTCCGCTGGGCAATCGGCAATCAGTTGGGATCAGATATCTTCTCCATCGGCAAAGAGTACGTCCAGATGGTAGCTGATGGCGTGATCGCCGCCCAATACATTCAATCCTGGCACCATCAGGAAGCGGATTCTGTCTTTTTAGCTCCTGCTTATACCTTCCTGATCAGCAACCAGCCCGTGGATGTCCAGTTCTGGCTCGACATCGGCAGCCCGAGCTGGTACCAGCGCCTGGATCAACCGCTCACGCAGCCTTATGTCCTCAGCCGGAATTGGCAAGAAGGTGAAGTCTGGGACGCTGATGATGAACTGGAAGCCGCGCATGACACCCTCAACCGGCTTTCACTGGGTTTGCTGAGCCGGTGCCGCAAGAAAATCTTCCTCGGGATGAGTGAAATGGATGTCCGGGGATTTGAGAATCGGGGGTTGTTGCTGCGGATCTTCCAACATGTCCTGCTGGAAGCGCGGAGGAAAACGCCATGAGCGAAACAACCATGAAACTCCGCCCAAGCCAGCAACAAATCCTTCGCTACCATTCGGGAAAAATGGGCATCAGTGCCGTCCCCGGCAGCGGCAAGACCTGGACCCTGTCTTATTTAGCAGCCGACCTGATCAAAAACGGCACCATTGACCCCGACCAGGAGATCCTGATCGTCACCCTGGTCAATGCTGCCGTTGACAACTTCTCAGCCCGGATCTCAACCCAATTACAGGCAGCAGACCTGCTCCCGGGGCTGGGCTACCGCGTCCGCACCCTGCACGGTCTGGCTAACGATATCGTCCATGAGCGACCCGATCTGGCAGGATTAAGCACGAACTTCCAGATCATTGATGAGGTTGAGTCGACCCGCATCAAACGCAGTGTCTCCGATGGTTGGCTCAAATCCCATCCGGATTTTTTTGAACCCTATCTTGACTATGAGGAAAGCCAAAGAGAAAAGATCTATAATGAACGCCGTAACCTTCCAGGAATGATTGAGTCCATTGCCACCGCCTTCATCCGGCTGGCTAAAGACCGGCAACTGACGCCGGACGCCTTGCGGAAACTGCTTGCTGAGACCCAAATCGCTCTCCCTCTGGTGGAGATGGGTACAGAAATCTACCGGGAATATCAGGATGCTCTGAACTACCGTGGCAGCGTCGATTTCGATGACCTGATCCGCTTAGCCCTGCGATGCCTACAGGCTGATCCCGCTCTGGTTGAAATGCTCCACAAGCGCTGGCCCTACATCCTGGAGGATGAAGCGCAGGATTCCAGCCTTCTGCAACAGGAGATTCTCTCGCTGTTGGCTGGTGAAAACGGCAACTGGGTGCGGGTCGGTGACCCTAACCAGGCAATCTACGAGACCTTCACTACCGCCAGCCCGCAATACCTGCTGGATTTCATCCAACGACCGGATGTCGATGCCCGTTCCCTGCCGGAAAGCGGCCGCTCCACCTCAAGCATCATTAACCTCGCCAACCACCTGATCACCTGGACCCAGAAGGAACACCCCAACCCGGATGCTAGGCGTGCCCTCAATACTCCCCTGATCAAACTAACACCTCCGGGAGATCCCCAGCCCAATCCTCCGGACTGTCCGGAATGCGTCCATCTTGAAGATCGCCAATTTTCCTCCGGTCAAGAAGTCCAGTTTGTGGTCGACTCGGTTGAAGACTGGCTGGCGGAAAATCCTGACAAGACGGTTGCCATCCTTGCACCCAGGAACCTACGCGGCTTTAAATATGTAGATGAGATGAAACGCAGAGAGATTCCCTTTGTGGACAGCTTGCTACAATCCACCTCGGCTACCCGGTTATCCACCAGCGCTATCTACCACATCCTTGACTACCTCAGCGATCCGCGCGCCAGCAACAAACTTTCCACAGCCTACCGGGTTTGGCGCCGTGCTGAAAGGGAAAATGAGACGAGCTGGCCTTTCCACTTGGAAATCGCCAAACTGATCCGGGAATGTGATAGGGTCGAAGAGTATCTCTGGCCGCAAGCAACCGATGTCTGGTTGAACCAGATTGATGAAGAAAACGAAAACCCCGCTGTTTATGATGAGCTTTCCGCCTTCCGTGAGGTCATCCGGCGTTGGCAAAAGACGATCTTCCTGCCCATCGACCAACTGGTATTGACCATTGCCCAGGATTTATTCCTCAATCCGACTGAGTTAGCCCTGGCACACAAACTTTCCGTCCTCTTGCGCCAGTTCAGCGAAGCCCACCCGGATTGGCGACTGCCAGAATTCACCGAAGAAATGAAGCAGATCGCTGATAACCAGCGCCGGTTCCTGGGCTTTTCAGAGGAAGACTCCGCTTTCAACCCCGACCTTTACCCCGGGCAGGTCGTGGTGGCAACCATGCACAAAGCCAAAGGGCTGGAATGGGATGCCGTATTTCTGACCGCTGTGAATAATTACAATTTCCCCTCCGGTGAAGATTACGATCAATACCAGTCTGAAAAGTGGTACGTAAAGGGACATCTCAACCTTGAAGCGGAGACCCTCGCCCAATTTTCCATCTTGCTGGAATCTCATCCTTTAGATTGGTATGACCCTGGCAAAGCCTCCCTCGAAGCCCGGCAGGAATTCATCCGGGAAAGGCTGCGCTTGCTGTTTGTCGGCGTCACCCGGGCGCGCCGCTGGCTAACAGTGACCTCTAACACCGGCAGAACGTCTACCCACAACGTCCCAGCCCGGGCATTTTTGGAATTGATCAACACTCTGGAGAAGCGATCATGAAGCTGCTTGAGAATTTCGATTTCACCCAAAGCAACCTTCAGGACTATGTCGATTGCCCTTACCGCTTCTACCTGCGGTATATATTACACACCAAATGGCCGGCGCTGGTGGTGGATGATGCTCTCGACTTCGAACTGCGTGGGCAAAGCGGCGCCCGTTTCCACCGGCTGGTTCAGCAATATTTGCTGGGGATGCCGGAAGAGCGGTTGAGCGCCCTGGCTGATGCCGATCCCAACCCTGATATCGCCCAGTGGTGGGACCATTTCCTGACTACTATCCCTCCTTTACTGGAAGGCGACCGCTTTGTCGAAATGATTCTCAGCGCCGACCTTGCCGGTCAACGGCTGCTGGCAAAATATGACCTGATCCTGGTCAAAGCCGGTGGACAATTGGTCATTTACGACTGGAAAACCTCCCAAAAAAGAATCCGTAAAGAATGGCTCCTGGAAAGGATCCAAACACGGCTATACCGTTTCCTCCTGGTCCACTCAGGGAAGACGCTCACAGGATGCGAAATAACATCACCCGCGCAAATCGAGATGAACTACTGGTTTGCGCCGCTCGCACACCCGGAGACGCCAGTTAACCTGGCTTACGATCAAACAGCTTACGAAAAGGATGAGAAATACCTCACGAGCCTGGTTGAAGAGATCCGGGATCGTGAAGCAGAGACCTTCTTCCGCACCAGCAACCTCAATAAATGCCGTTTCTGTGTGTACCGGTCCCATTGCGACCGTGGGACTGAAGCCGGTGACCTGGCAGCCTTTGAAGACTTTGAAATGGAGCCGGATGATTTTACAGTCGAGCTGGATTTTGACCAGATCGAAGAGATCCAATTCTGATGCCCGGTAACCTGCGCTGGACTGAACCCAACCCCATCTCGATCCCTGACGAGTTCCGAGAAGCCATCGGAGGTCATCCGTTGGTGGCTGAGACCCTTTACCGCCGGGGATACCATACCCTTGAAGCGGCACGGTCATTCATGGACCCTGACGCTTACCAGCCGGCACCGGCGGATGAATTACCCGACGCGCAAACTGCCTATAGGCTGCTAGCGGAAGCGATCAACAACCATGGGCGCATCTTGGTTTGGGGCGATTTCGATGTGGACGGCCAGACCGCTACCATGCTGCTCGTAGAGGGACTGCGAAAATTGGGTGGGGAAGTTATATATCATATCCCTGTCCGGGCAGAAGAGTCCCATGGAATAACACAAGCTATTTTAGAGAGCTATCTGACCAAAGGCTTCGAGCTGCTCCTCACCTGCGACACAGGCATCTCCGAACACGAAAACATTAATACCATCCGCAACGCCGGGATCCCGGTGATTGTGACTGACCATCATAGCCTGAGTGACACACTGCCCCCTGCCAATGCAGTAGTGAACCCTCAACGCCTGCCGGATGACCATCCTCTCCGGACATTGCCCGGCGTAGGTGTGGCTTATAAGCTTATTGAGGGTCTCTTCAATTATCTGGAAGTTGCGTTTGATCCTTGCCCATCACTGGAACTGGCGGCACTCGGGATCGTGGCTGATGTGGCAGAATTACAGGGCGACACCCGGTATATACTTCAAAAAGGTCTTCGCTGCCTCCGGCATACGCAGCGCGTCGGATTGCAGACCCTGTTCAGGAATGCGGACCTCAACCCGCTCCACATAAATGAAGATCACATTGGCTTCCAAATCGCACCCCGGATGAACGCAGTCGGCAGGCTGGGGGATGCCAATTCAATGGTTGAATTCCTCACCACCGAGAATCCCGGACAGGCGCGCGTCCTGGGTACCCAAATCGAAGCCATGAATGCTAAACGCCGCTTTGCCACCCGGCAGGTGGAACGGGCCGCAGAAAAGATGTTACAGGATTCGCCGGGTGACCGCCATGCGCCAGCTATTGTCCTGCATCATCCTGAATGGCCCGGCGGCGTGGTCGGCATTGTCGCCAGCCGGCTGGTGGAACATTATCACAAACCAGCCATCCTTCTGACGGGTGACGACCCCATCCACGGGTCTGCCCGGTCGATAGAAGGGGTCAACATCACGGAAGCAATCGCCACCCAGGCTGAGTTACTGACCGGCTACGGCGGCCACCCCATGGCAGCGGGACTCTCCTTCCCCGCATCGGAATACAGCGCCTTCAAGCGCGGTTTTCTCTCTTCCGTGGAAGAAAGAACCAAACACATAGAACCGATTCCCGAAATCGAGATCAGCCAGATCATCCAGGTTGGCGAAATTAGTCTGGACCTGATCCAGGAGATTGAAAGATTGGCACCCTTCGGACCCGGCAACCCGCCTCTTAATTTCATGATCCGGGATTTACAATTAGTCTCCGATAGTGTAGTGGGGCAAACCGGAGAACACCGGCAGGTGATCGCCAGCAGAGAAAACGGCACGCAACAACGGTTCATCTGGTGGAACGGCGGTGATGAGCCACTGCCCGAAGCCCAATTCGATCTCATATGCCAGCTATCCCAAAGCGATTACAAGGGCACGCCACAGATCAGTGCGGAATGGATCGATTTTCGGCTCTCCACAAAAGGTGTCCGAGAAATTAAACACCGCCAATTTGAGCTAATTGATCATCGCCATACTCCGACGCCCAATAAAATCCTGGACAAATTACTTTCAAATGAAGTCAATATGCATATCTGGGGCGAAGGTTGCTCGCCAAAAGACCTGCCTGCTCAAAGTCGCCAAAACCTGGGACAAGGCGGCACCCTGGTCATTTGGACCGCACCGCCCTCTCAATCTGTCCTTGAGAATGTGATCCGGAGGACATCACCGAAAAAAGTGATCCTTTTCGGAATGAATCCCGATGTAGAAAAATCCAACAGTCTGATGGAAAGAATTGCCGGAATGGCAAAGTATGCCATCAAAGAGAAAGAAGGTCAGACTTCTCTCACTGCCCTAGCAAGTGCTTGCGCAACGGAAACTCAAACCATTCGCACTGCGCTGCAGCTCTGGGAAGCGATGGGCAATCTTGAGGTAAGATTAAATGGAGATCAGGTCCTGCTTTCTGCCAACAGATCAATCCCAAATCCACAGTCCATCCATATCCTCAAAGAGATCCTCAATGCGCAATTGGCTGAATCCAGGGCATACCGGCGATATTTTAAAACATCAAAATTGTCACCCATTACTCAGGAACATTCGATCCAATAAGCAGAGAAAAGAGTCCGTAATGAATGGGGCAAATATCAAGAATTTGATCGGCGTCTTCTTGGCTGCAGTTATCGGTGCAGGTGTTGCCCTGGCTGGAAGCCAGGGAAGTACTGAAATATTTTGAATTCCAATATTTATGCTGGCAATTGGTGGCGCTTTTCTCATTCAATGGATTACATTCAGCGTTGCTTATGCCCAAAAAAGTGAGAAATTCTTCGATTTGACAGGTGGACTCACCTATATCACGATTACAACCATAGCTATCCTTTTAATTCCCTCCCTCAATGACCGGGCGGTCTTACTGTTGGTACTCGTGATCGTTTGGGCGACCCGCCCTGGCACATTCTTGTTTACTCGCGTCCAAAAGCAGGGCAAAGATGATCGTTTTGATGAAATCAAAGTATCATTCACCCGTTTTCTCCTCACCTGGACACTTCAGGGTGTCTGGGTCACATTCACTGCCGCGACGGCACTGGCTGCAATCACTACAGCGGTGCAAAAGCAATTGGGATGGTTTGCACTCATCGGTTTTCTTATTTGGGCATTTGGATTTTTCTTCGAGCTTATTGCTGACGTTCAAAAAAACCGGTTTAAGACAGATCCTGCCAACAAGGATAAATTTATTCAGACAGGATTTTGGTCCTGGTTCCGCCACCCAAATTATTTTAGGGAGATTGTGATCTGGATTGGCGTCGCAATCATTGCACTGCCAGTCTTGCGCGGCTGGGCTTTGGTTACATTAATCTCTCCGGTGTGGGTTTCTGCAACTCACTCTGATCAGCGGTATCCCGATGCTTGAGAACAAAGCGGATCAGAAATGGGGTGGGCAGGACGACTATGAAGCATATAAAAAGAAGACCCTAATCCTTATCCCGCGCCCACCATCTGCACGAGATAAAAGCAGCCTTAAGTAAATTATATTAGCAGTGGGTCTTCCTTATCATCTAAGGCAATTACTCATTTCCTCGCTCTGATAACAGAATTGACTTCATTTGACTTCGGACATCAAATGGCAAATTTTTAGTGGTCAATTTTATGTAAGAATCTCATTCTGAAATTTAGGATAACCATTGGTTAATATCAACATCATTGAGTCTTTCTTGAGTTATAATAATAAATGCTATGAGCCTTGACATCCATGCTTTATCCCTAATCTTAAGCCTGATGACATTATTGAATGTTATTGTCCTTGCTATTCAATATCAGAAGGATAAAAGTAATAGGGGCTTTTTTTGGTGGATTATTGGAATGGCATTTATCGGTATCCACTTCTTCTTGCTTTTCCTTCAGAATTTTCTCTTGCTTGGCAATTTTAGGGTTGTATTTGAGAATTTTGCATTGGTCGCCGGCTCATTGGCTCTCTATCAAGGTGTGATTCTTTTCTTCGATCAACCACGCCGGGACAGAGTTTTTATCATCTTCTCAGTTCTGTATACACTGGTTACAATTATCTTTTATTCTTTTGGGAACCTCATTTTCCCCAGTGCGGTTTCAGCCCTATCGATTGCTATTCTTTCTACATTGACGGCAGGGATCATCTATAAAACGAAGTCCTCCTCTTTTCAATTTTTGTCCACGATAATTTCATTATCTTTCCTCATCAATGCGCTCTTTTTTATGACCCATGGTGTTTTATGGTTTGTACTCCAGGTACCAACCCTGCCAGAGCTCCCCTCTTTTATGCAAAGTCTTTCATATTTTGTCATATTCATTCATTCTACGTTATGGACTTTTGGTTTTATTTTCCTGATGAACCAGCGTAGTATGACAAAAACCACCGAAATCAGAGATAAATTTTCGTTAATGTTCGAGACCATCCCCGATGCTGTGCTCATCACCAGGCTCAGCGATGGAGCCATTGTGGATGTCAACCAGGGATTTACTAAACTTTCGGGATATTCGGCTGATGATGTTCGCGGAAAAACAACGCTAGATGCCAATCTCTGGTTTGATCCAGCAGAACGTTCAAAATTTGCAGTCATACTGACGGAAACAGGAATTATAGAAAATAAGGAATTCCAATTCCGTCGAAAGAACGGCCGTCCTCTGATTGGTCTTCTTTCTTCCCGTACCATTAACATCAATGACGAACCGCACATTCTCAATGTGGTGCATGATATCACCTCCCGCAAAAAGATGGAAGAGAAGCTCCGCGAGAACGAACAGAAATATCGCTTCCTGGCTGAGAACTCTGGTGATGTGGTCTGGCATATTAACAAAAGCCATCGCATTGACTATATCAGCCCTGCTGATGAAGTTCAACGTGGATATAAACGGGAAGAGGTCCTTGGCACCCAAATCTGGTCGATTTTCAAACCCGAAGGAATCCAGCTCGTCCGGGAAAAAATTGAACACCATCAGGAAGTTGAGCAGGTTGGTAATAACATGAACGTGACCCGATTCGAGATCGAACAGCGCTGTAAAGATGGTAGTTGGATCTGGACCGAAATCGTCGCTGCACCGCATTACGATGAGAACGGAAACCTGGTTGGGTACCATGGTATCAGCCGCGATATTACCCAACGCAAGCGGTTGGTGGATCAACTTTATCGGCAAGCCACCACTGACGATCTCACCCAGGTGCCGAACCGGCGCCACTTCATGAATTTAGCAGAGATCGAGTTGCGGCGGGCGAAACGCTACCATCACCCCCTTTCCATCGTGGTGATCGACTTTGATGGGCTCAAAGGGCTTAATGACACTTATGGCCATCTTGCGGGTGACCGCGCCCTATCAGTTTTCTCTAAAATCGTCCTGCAAATCATCAGAGATGTCGATGTGCTGGGGCGTTTCGGCGGGGATGAATTTCTGCTATTGCTGCCTGAAACCGACTCGGAACATGCCTATTTGGTGATGGACAGGATCCAAGAGATCCTTGCATCCTCACCCATCTTCTATGGTAAAAAGAGCTTCACTCTTTCAATAAGCTCGGGTATTGCCAGTATTGATAATTGGACTGACACACTGGAAGATCTGCTTGACCGTGCTGATAAAGCATTATACGAATCAAAAAATAGACGGTAGCAGAGACATTTCCACCGAAAATCAAGTATCTTAATCTGCAATAATACTGAACAATCAGCAAATACCCCCTGAAACTTTCTAAAATTTTATACCGAAATCGGGAAAGAGCAGGAGACGGTTCTGGTCTCGTGGATACCAAGCTTGATGAACATATCAACCAAATCCGGTTCGAAATGCTTGCCAGATTCGGAAATGATCAATTCCATTGCCACCTCGGGGGTCATCGCCTTGCGGTAGGGTCGATCGGACGTTACGGCATCCCACACATCGATGATAGCAACCACCCGGGCTAATATTGGGATTTCCTTACCCTTCAAACCATAGGGATAACCGCTGCCATCCCAGCGTTCATGATGGAAAAGCGGAATGACCTTTGCCGGTTGGAATTCATGCTTCTTGTGAAGCCATTTGTGTGCATAAACCGGGTGTTGTTGAACAATCTGATATTCATACGGGGTCAACGTTCCGGGTTTTTGCATAATCTTCTCGGGAATACCCAGTTTGCCAATATCATGTAAAAGTGTCCCATATTGGAGGTAGACCAATTCTTTTTGGCTACAACCCATTCCATTAGCCAGTTTTAAAGATAAGGCTGTTACTCTGAGGGTATGCTCTGTGATCGTTTGATCGTAAAAATCCATTGCCTGGAGCCAACGCTCAACTTTTCCATTATAAACTACGAGTAAGTCACGTTTCATTTGTTCAAAATCACAGATAAGGTTCATATGACCAGAGATCCTCTTCCCGGAGGCCGGATCGATGAAGTTGATGAAGGTCTCGTCTATTTTTGAATTTTTATTCATATTAATAATTCTCAATAAAACAACAATAAATAGCTTGGTTATTCAGTTCCAGTATTAGTATCTCCTATCGCAGGCTTCAAAATGGACTTCAATAAGATTAAATTAAATTAAGAATTCGGATTTTCAATGAGAATTTTGTGAAGTAAATGGTGATGATTCTATAAAACAGCGATTATCCCCCCATTTGTAGAATAGATTTGTTTTTTACCGACAAATATCTATGATTGAAAATTTACCAAAGTTTCGTAAAGTTCTTGTGTCTGTTCTGATGGAGACACATGATATCTCTCCATCAGTTCATTTCGACAGGCTTCAAATTGACGAATGACCTCAACCTTGTTTCCGGTCTCAGCGTGGATGCGCATTGCCAGTCGATGGGCGTCCTCCCGTACTATATCTTCCTCTATTGCTTGCTTACAATATTTCAATGCGGATTTATACACACCTTTTTCATAATACTGAGTCGCCAACTGGATCAATGCGTCGATATTCATTTGCCGGTACTTTTCTCGATCAGGGATCGCCCAAAAAGCATCAATCTCTGGGAGATATTCCCCTTTATATTGCTGAATGGCGTGGGAGAGATGCTTGATTTTCTGATGGACATCATCCGTTTCTTGAGCTCGTTGCAGCGCTGTGGTAAAGATCTCTACATCATAAGCATAGTCCAATATCGGATTAAACCTGTATGAGCCGTCCGATAGCAGGATCACATGCTTTCCAATAGCACTCCTCAACCGGTAAAGTGTATTCTTGAACCTGATATCGAGTTCATCCATGGAAGCGTCTGGCCACATACAAAGCCCCACCTGTTCTTTTGTCAGTCCTTCTGGATGCGCCAGGAACACAAAGAACATTTCCCGGGCTGCATGTACCTGCCAATCACTGGTAGCTAGCAAAACATTTTGTGACCATACTCTTTCCCCACCAAGAGCCTGGATTCTCAACTTATGCAGTGCATCGATATACTTTCCTTGGGCAAGCACTCGAATAAAACTTTCTACAACATTCGGATCAAAATGAGCTCCAGATTGGGAAACGATCAAATTCAAGGCTTCTTCCTTGCTTAACGCACGTCGGTAAGGACGGTCGGAGGTTAAAGCATCCCAGACATCTACAATTGAGAACAACCGCGCAACCAGGGGTATCTCTTCACCAACCATACCCAGTGGATAACCAGTTCCATCCCACTTTTCATGATGATAATAGGGGATTTGCAATGCTGGTTTCAATAATTCAATTTGCGATAACCATTTCTTCGCAAAAAGCGGATGTCGCTTCACTACCTGATATTCTTCTTCGGTGAGTTTTCCGGGTTTTGATATGATGTTATCTGGTATGCTGATCTTCCCAATATCATGCAAGAGCGCACCCCGCCGGATATTGATCAGGTCCTCATCTTCAAAACCCATCTCTTTAGCCAATGCCAGCGCCAGGTTCATAACACGTTCCGTATGTCCACTGGCTTCTTTATGCTGAGTTTCAAAAGCGGCAGCCCAGGCTTCTATCGTCCGGTCATAAGCTGTTAAGGCTTCTACCTTGAGCCGTTCTATTTCTTTGTTCTTGTTACCTATAGCACTAAGTGAACTCAGGCGTTCGCCTAAAATCTCTAGCACCACCTTATCTACTTCCAGATCATCATCTAAACATTTTTCCTTTTCAGTTTCTTTATAATGAAGCTCAATTATCCCAACCTCATTATGATCAAAACAAATGGAAGAAGTGCTTTTGCTTGCAGACTCTAAAAATTTCTTTTGAGTGAATTCTTTTCCATTTAATATAATCCTGACCGAGGTCGATTTCGGGCAGGAAATCACATTGGGGACATACTGAATAATTTCCCAAATGACTTCCTCAAGCAAAGGATTATCCTGATCCGAAACAGTTACTTCGCGCCAGAATTGATTAAGTTTGATAATCCGGTCTGCAAGGGTCCCAGCTTGTTTCATAATTCCTCAGAAATAGCTATTTTCAATCCTAACTGACAATTATCCAGATATATAAAGCTCAGCATAAAATAATCTATTGCAAGATTCATGCAATTTGTTTAGTCAATTCTCAGAAAATTGGTACTTATTACTCATTATTTTGTTAATCAATGGTTCATAAAGAACAAATGGAAAGAATGATGTCTACTTTTGCAAATGAATACTGGGAATTTTCGAAACTGTTCTTATGAAATTTTTTTATGAGTTTTCACAGCCATGCCAAAATAACCGCAATCTCTATCTATAAATATACTACAATGAGAATATCTAGCCAATTATTGAATTGCGAGATCATATCTGCTCTCGCAATCCTTTTACAAGGAGTAAGCTGGCGAAAATCTCAAATAATATACCTGGCAGCAGAAACATTTTTTAATGCTTTCTTATCATCGGATTTTCTACTTTTCATCTCGCATGAATCTTGCAATAGATAACGATAGGTATGATTAATGATGAGGTTATTACAAATTATCATGAGATCTTTCCCAGGAAGACAGTGAAAATATGAGAAAAATACCTTACCTTTCGATGCTGAAATCTGTGTTTCCTTGTGTATTAATGATCATCCTAACCCTGAGCAGCTTTTTACCACTGGGATCAGTTTTCGCCAGAGGGAATGATCCTCAGGAAGAAACGGTTGGCGTTTATACGCTCGAGGATTTCCAATACCGTACCGACATTAATTTTCAAGGGGTCCTCGTCGACCGCATTTTCAACATAACCTTTCCAGAGAATTGGGAATTCAATACAGACGCAACTCTGTCTATCCGTTTCAGCCATTCCCCCGCCCTAGACCCCATTTCCAGCATGGCAGTTGATTGGAATGACAAACGGATCGCCAGTGTATTACTGACTCAAGAGAATGCTCAAAATGGGCTTCTTGAAATCTCGCTCCCTGCTGAGAGCATCCAACAGGGTTACAATGCGCTCCAAATTGAATTTTACATGGGTATTTCCGAAGATTTCTGTATAGACTTTGATAACCCGGCAGTATGGGCAGTGGTCCATAACAACACAGCGATTAATGTTACCCCCCAAATCGTTCCCAGAGAAACCGAATTAAGCCTGGCACCGGAGATTCTGATCGACTCAAGCCTGCTCGCTGAAAACCAGGTTACATTAATCATCCCTTCCGATCCCGTTATCCAGGATCTGAATGCCCTGGCAGTGATGGCAACCAAACTCGGACAACTCGCTGACTGGCGGAACACAGCCATTGATGTGATGACCATTGAAGAAGCAATTCAGGCTCAACCAACTGGCAACCTCGTCCTCATTGCCACGGTTGGCCAGATCCAGAATTTTGCACCAACACTGATCCCCGAAATAATCTCTGCCTTGGAATTGTATACCAATGGGGCTTCTCTCCGCCCCCCCATCACATCGGATAATGGATTGGTATTCTTTCAGGTCTCTCCCTTTGATCCCCGCTATCACATCCTTAGCCTGACAGGTGTAACCGCAGAAGCGGTTGAAAATAGTGCCCGCGCGGCGGCATTTGATTCATTATTTGAACAGTCCGAGGGAACCTGGGCTGTTGTTCGCGACGTACCTGAAGCTGAACCTGGCGATACCAACAGCAATCTCACCATATCAATGGAGTCTCTGGGCTACGAGGATATAACTGCTTTTGGCACCCAGGAACAAACGATCCAGTTCAACTTGCCTTTGTCAGCGTTATGGAACATTGACAGCGAAGCCTGGCTGGATCTTCGTTTTAGACATTCTCAGTTGCTCAACAGGGAACGCTCCACCTTGAACATTATGGTGAATTCCATTCCGGTTGCCAGCGTTGCGCTGTCACCTGATAATGCCAATAATGGTTATGAGGAAGTCCGGATCCCTCTGCGTTTCCTGGAAGTAGGCGAGAACATTATCACACTCCAGGCGAATATGCAATTCACGGACAATGTTACAGACATTCAACGTTATTGCACCGACGACACCTTCCCCCGTGCATGGTTGACGATTCGTTCAGATACAGCAGTCCGCTTCCCGGATGTCTCGGAGCAGACACCGCTCAGCCTGAGCAACTTCCCGTATGGATTTACCAATCCCTATAGCTTCGAAGGTTTTGCGTATGCTATCCCGGCAGATGATGGCATTGCAGCATTTACGGCATTGTCAGACATCGCAGTAGCTTTCGGAAAAGCCATGCTGGGGAACCCAGCCGATATTGATCTCTTGTTTAATGATAATGATTTTTCACAATATGAAGACTATGACCATGTCGTCCTTATAGGCACGATCCAAAACCTACTCGGGGAAGAATTAAATTCCCGTTTACCCTTACCCATTGATTTAGAGACTGGACTCCTGCAGACTAATAACACTGTCCTCGCGGCAGACACCATCACTGGGATCGGCAGTTACCTTCAAACCTTCAAAGACACCCAGGCTACTATTTATCTCGTCGTTGCGGCTAACGACCCCCAGGGGCTAGTCTCCGCTGGCAAATTACTATCAGAGCCTGGAATTCGGAGTAATTTGGATGGTAACTTGGCTGTGGTTAGCGCCCCAAATAATGCCAGTGCCTATCAAGTCGAGCCGTCAGGACCAAAATCAGATCAACAACCCCAAGGTGGCAGTGAACCTGCAACAATAACAATTGCTGGGCAATCCGTTTGGATCTTACGTGTTGCAATTGGCGTCCTGGCAATTTCTGTAGTTGCTTTGGTGATCGCTCTGTTTCGGAAAGATAACCGCGGTGGAGAATCCTGAGACGCAATATGAAAAAACCAACTGAATTACAAACCCGGAAGTTATTTGTTTATATCATTCTCCTGGTCATCTGGAGTGTGATCGGTGCCTATTTGCTTGTGACTTACAGTCCGATAACGAGTTTATTGGGTCTCGCGCTGAATATCTTCATTATCATATTTTCACTCACCAGCCTCTTTTCCTATTCCTCCTGGGCGAGCCTGATCGTCAGCGTTGCCCTTTTTACTGGCGCCGGGTATAGCCTGCTGAATGTCAATCGCGATTTTCTCATCTCCAGCGGGATCGGCGCAGGGATCTTTCTCCTGACAACGATTATCTGTGAAATTTACACTCACCAAATGCGGAAGATTGATGAAAAATACAGCCGTTTGCAACAGGTCACAGATTCACTGGTAATTTATGACCGCATGACGTCCTTAATGCGCTGGAAATTCGCCCAGCAAACCCTCACATCTGAAATTCTTCGCGGTCGTCGATATCAGAATGATATTTCATTGGTCTTTTTTGACTTTCGCCAAAGGGACCAATTTTCATCAGAAGAAATCCGCCGCACCAACAAAGTGATTGCAGAAATTGTTCTGGATAAAATCAGGACGAACTTAGATATTGCCTTCATCAATGACATCATCGGGCTTATCCTGCCAGAGACCAATCGCTCAGGTGCAATAATATTGACAAAGCGTCTGGTCCAGAAATTTAACCGCCAGGTCGATGCCCGCGTTGTTGCAGGTGTGGCAAATTTTCCAGGTGACGCCATCACCGATGAAGACCTCATTGAACGTGCAAAAACGGCATTGCAAGTCGCTCTCAATTCGGACCAATCCATTGTTGACTTTAATGCACTGCGAGGGGAACAGCAATCTACAAAAGATCAGGAAAGCGATAAAACACAACCTGTTGAAGTTGAGGGAGAACATTCCCCGCGTCAGGACTATGTCGCGATTTTAGAGGACATTGATCTGGATGACGATGAATGGGTTGTCTGGATTCAAGGGTTCAACCAGATGTCTGATTTGATTGAGGTTAAACGCAGTCTGGAAGAATTAGATCATGTTCAGTCAATTGAATTCCTTTTCCTCCAGAAAAATCACCTGGTGATCAAGCTCAGGTCCACCATTGATAATATAATCGCAGAGCCTAATCCCTTCCCGGGATGGAAAGTCAAAAAAACCAACCCGGAAAACCGTTATCTCTTGATTGAGCGTGAAGAAGGAAATCAAAACAATGATGGATCTTGATAAGCCTTCTTTTAATATCCATGATTTATGGGAAATCATCGTTATCAATGCAAAAGTCATTATCGCAGCCACTGCGAAAGCCATTATCGCAGCCATTCTCTTTTTAATTGTCTTTTTTAGCCTTTTCCCGGGGAATTACACAATCTTTCCGCTCATCTTTGCTGTCCTTTTCCTCAACTATACAATTAGCGATGCATTCTGCAATAAAAAGATTGGTAGCTCTATAAGATGACCGGCGATGCCATATTGGCGCAAACTCCAATTTTAGGATATACGACTCCCGATTACATCCGCAGGATTCTCCCGGAAGATATTGCCCGCGATTTTGGTATTGCCCCGCTTGCGGTCATTGATGAAAAACTTTATGTTGCCGCTGATCAACAACTCTCGAGCAACACCCAACACCTTTTGGAACAATCTGTACGTTATCCCATCAAAGTCATTCAGGTAGGATTTACTCAAGTTAAGCGCTTTCAGTCGCGTTTATACGAACAAACAGAACCTCATCCACCAAGGCTTCCGCGGGATCGCTTACTGGAAACCTTAGGCCTCACCCATATCAACAAAATGACACCTTCTTCAACTGATGATCCAGATGCCCTGTCATTTGATTTTCAAAAATGGTTGGATCATGGATGGATAACGGAATCTCAGTGGGGACAGCTGATGAGCATGTTCCATTATCTGCCTAACAAAACCAGCGCCCATCCCACACCACTCAATACATTAACTGCCTTCGTTGATATAGAACCTACATTGCGACGGGAAGTCCAGTCCTTCGTGCCGCTTTGGTGGGCAAATAAAACCCTTTTCATTGGGATCAGTGATTTAGAACAGGTGGATCAGGTCTCGGCAATTACTGCAGATTGGCCTTGTCAAACAGCGTCAATCATCATTCCCCCAAAATTAATTGATCGGCTGAAAAAAGCCCACGCAGGAAAGAAATTATTTGCCCCAGAGGTGAGCGAAGCGCAGATTGCTGAAAGGCTTCAAGACGATGAATGGGTTTCTGAAGAAGAAGTCCAGGGCGCGATGACGCTCAGCAAGACCGCCGGGATATCATTGTGTCAGGCGTTGTTGGATGATCGCCCGGACCTAAATAAGCCCTGGTTGGAAAAATCAGCCGATTTGATAAATACAATTGCAATCCACGAAGATGACCTGCCATTGAAATTTGATCACGTTCTGGTCAGCCTTTTTGACATTGTTCCTTACGAAATATGCAGGATGCTGACTGCGCTTCCCCTCAATTTTATGAACGGGGTGCTTGTCGTTGGTCTCTCTGCGATCCACCCGGGTGTCCTTGATATTTTGAAGGAACTTTCTGGCTATCCAGTCGAACCGAGATTGATGACTGAGGAGATCATTAATAAATGGCTGTCCAATATCTACCGATCACTGCCACATCAGCCGACATTCGGGATTGGGATCCCTCAGGTTGAAGAATTCCTGGTGGCATCCCACCTCGTTTATGAAGATCAAATCTCGCGTCTGGAACTTCAGAGAAATTTATCTGTTCATGACTATTTATCCAGATTAACTTCAGAGAGGCTCCTGAGCGATGATGATGTCGCCCAAATTTATGCAATCCTGGTTCAAACACCACATCTAACCCTGGATAACATCCAGATTAATGATGACTTGGTCAATCGATTCTCCCAATCCTTTCTCAAAGAACAACACATTCTTCCACTCCTCGAATATGAAGGAGGGCTTTGGGTCGCGGTTGCTGACCCGTTGCAAGGCAGGCAATTGAGTGAACTGGAAGAGATAAGCCATTTGGAAGTTTGGCCTTTCGTTGTGCCGAAGATAGACCTGGATGTGACCATCCACCGCTATATTAATTTTGCACCGACAGATAAATCTAACCGCTACCTTTCGTTATGTATTGATTATCTTGTCGAACAGGGTGTTATCAAACAACTAAATACGACAGAGATTTTAGAAGATGTAATCGAAAAAGATCACGTTTTCGACCGGGTTATCCAGAAATATCAGGTTGATAAAGGGATTAATCTTTATCAGAAATTCGCAGATTTTCGAGACGTTCCTTTTGTTTCTTTGGAACCTGAAGTGGAAGTGTTGGAGTTGATTAATCCCCTGGGTAACCGGATCGAGCAAACCCGGCGTCGCGACCCGGTGGATACTTCAGTCGCGCGTCGGTTGGATTATGAAACTGCCAACCGGTTGGGGGCATTGCCCATCACGGAAAATAAAGCAGGCATCCAAATTGCCTTTGCAGATCCTTTATATAACACAGCCCTCGAAGAATTGTCCACCCGGTTCGAAGTTGATCTTCAGCCCTGTATCACAGACAGAGATGCCCTGGAAAGCGCTATAGAGCGGATTTTGGGTAAAATCAATATCGGAACTTTACTTGTGTTGTCTGGCTTGGTTACCCGTAACCAATTGAATGATGCGCTCAATCTTGCCGAGAACACCAATTCCCGCATCGGCCGGGCACTGATTCACCGTGGATACGTTACAGAAAACCAGCTCTACTCTTTCTTATCCAGACAGGTGGATATACCCCTGTTTGACCTTTCTCAAATGGAGTTGAGCAAAGAGGTCGCCGAATCCATCACTCCTGATCAAGCGTGGGAATGGGGTGTGCTTCCATTGGCGAAGGACGATCAGAGAATGATCGTCGGGATTGTCGACCCGGTGAACCAGGACTCTCTTGAATTTGTTCGGGCTAATACTGATTTGGAGATCAACCCGGTTCTGATCACAGAAAATGATTTTGAAAAAGCATTAGAGCAGCTTTTTCAAGAGCATTACACCGCTCAAAGCGTCTCCGCACTCCTCAGCAGAGCGCCTGATAACTCAGCCGCGCGTGTACTTACAAAACAGCAAGCCATCTGGATGATCGCATTTGCCATAATTATGGTCGGTTTGGCAATCTGGAATTTATCAAATTTCTTGATCGCCCTGAATTCAATTTTTACCGTCATTTATATCATGATGGTTATCTTCAAGTTCTTCCTGGTAGCTAATGCCATCGGGACTAACCTTGAGGTTCCAGTTACCGAAGAGGAAATTCAGGCATTGCAGGATAATGAATTGCCAATCTACACGGTCCTGATACCAGTTTATAAAGAAGCAGCCATATTAGCTACATTGTTAAAATCCATTGAAAACCTGGATTATCCAAAGATCAAGCTGGATGTTAAGGTATTGCTCGAACAGGATGATGAAGAAACCATACAGGCTTTTCATGACGCCGATCCTCCAGATTTCATTCAGGGACTCATCGTTCCGACATCTCAACCAAAAACAAAACCGAAAGCCTGTAATTACGGTTTGATCCATGCTAAAGGTGATTATGTCGTCATCTTCGATGCAGAGGATAAACCGGATTCGGATCAAATAAAAAAGGTGGTCGTAGCTTTCAATAAGCTCCCAGCCAACGTGATTTGTATCCAGGCGAAATTGAATTATTATAATCGCCAACAGAACTTACTGACCCAATGGTTCTCATCTGAATATTCAATGTGGTTTGACCTGTTCTTGCCAGGGCTCGATGCGAGTAATATGCCTATTCCCCTGGGTGGAACATCCAACCACTTCAAGAAGTACGCGCTTCTTGAAGCCGGTGCCTGGGATCCCTTTAATATGACCGAGGACGCAGATCTCGGTATCCGGCTTTATAAGCTGGGTTATCGCACAAAGATCGTCGATTCCACGACCTATGAGGAAGCCAACAGCGATGTGAACAACTGGGTCCGTCAGCGTTCAAGATGGGTTAAGGGCCATATCCAAACCTGGCTGGTTCATATGCGCCATCCCATCCAATTGATTCGGGATATTGGATTAAAAGCATTCTTTAGCTTCCAAATGGTGATTGGCGGTAATATATTCACTTTGATCATAAATCCCGTCTATTGGCTCATCGCAGCGGTTTGGTTCCTCTTCCAATTCGAGTTCATCTCTTCGCTTTTCCCAGGTCCAATTTATTATCTTGGCGCGTTCAGCTTGTATTTTGGAAATTTTGCTTTTACTTATATAAATGTCGCAGGTGCAATGAGACGCGGATATTATGACATGGTCAAAACCGCCCTCCTGAGCCCCATCTATTGGGGGTTGATGAGCATTGGTGGGTGGCGAGGGTTTTTTCAACTCATCACCAAACCACATTATTGGGAAAAGACTATCCATGGGTTAGATGAAAATGCTGAAGAAGCCGAGCTATGAGTCCTTTTTCTGTTCTTTTCACCCGCAATAATACGAATAAGAAATTCATTCCACAAACAGAAATTAAAGCCGAGGCTGGCAAATATCCAAAGCCTAAGGAAAATGAATCGCTCGTTATTTTTCTGATTGCCCTATCCATCAACCTTGGCGTTGCTATTCTGCTCAGCTTTGTTTGGATAATTGGCGAACTGGATTCCCTCTCGATAACCGCTAATGGTTTCCTTTTATTATATGCGGGCAATACTGAAATTACACCAATAACGTTTGTCACCCCCCCATTACCCAGTCTTCTCCAATTGGTTTTTGTCCCCATCCTGAATATTTTTCAACTATCATTCTTCGCTGGACCTCTCCTGACTTGTGTCTTTGGCGCTTTGTCGCTGATCTTCTTAAACCTGATATTGCTCCAATTTGATATACCGGCGAGATATCGTTGGATCTTACTCGCCTTGACCCAAATCTATCCGAGTTTTCTCTACACGTCTACAACGGGAACCACGGAGGCTGTTTTCCTTTTTATCACCTTATTTGTGATCTGGGGAGCACTCCAAATCACTCGAAACAATATGGCGTTTTTGATCTGCGGATTTGGGCTTGCTGTTGGGTTTTTTGTTAAGTATGAATCGGTGGCGTTGACTGCAGGCATTATTCTGGCATTAATTATTTTTGAATGGCATGCAAATGAAAATTGGCGAGCCGAGTTGGAAGGACGCTTTATATCCTTCATAACGCCGATCGTATATGCGATCGGCTTATGGATAATCTTCAATGGGCTGAACCAGGCTGACCCGTTTTACTTCCTGGAAAATCTCTTCACCCCAGCTTATGCACCAGCAGTCGCCCGGAATGCCAGTGTCCTCCATCCGTTCTTCTTAGGATGGGAGAATCTGTTTGAAGCTGTTCGGATAGGCGTTCAACGCGTATGGCAAAGCTCACTTGTCTTCTCCATTGCGATACTTCTTGCCGTGTTCCTTTCCATTACCAGCAAACGTCGGAATTTTGTCAGTGTCCTGATTATCATCTTCAGCATCCCGGCTCTGGATATCAGCAAGATTTTTCTGGGGCTTTTACCTCCATGGCTCTACCAATGGGCCTTTGTGGTACCCTTCAGTGTGATATTGGCGGGGATGTTCTTCCAGGATGTCCGGCATGGCAGACGGAAGTATCTCATCATTGTGATGGTCATTCTTACCGGTGTCTCGATGGTTGTTACAATGGGTGCAATGGGTAGTGAAAGTGTGAGTTATGGAGAACAACGCATCCACGCACTCATCACAGGCGACATTGCCCAAGAAAGGTCACTTCGCGAGTCTGACCCTTACTGGGTCTACCGCCATGATGCGCCTCTGGTTGCCAGCGCATTGGATAAATTTGCTCAAGAGGGCACCATTCTTGTAAATGCTTCCAACGCCTCCCCCATCACGCTCTTCTCTCAGGATCCCGGGCAGATCATCATCACGGATGAGATAGATTTCCAATCCTTTTTCGAACCCCCCGGCGCATCAGCAGGTTACGTACTTCTGCTCCAGACAAGCGAACCCATTAATCCGAATTATGGTATTCAGGAATACCCGGCGTTATCCGAAGCGAATGTGAATTATGCCACCCAGGTCTGGTCATCCGACCAGACTATCCTGGATTGGCGGATTTATCAGATCAGTTTTGAATGACCCGATTTAATATCAGAATACTTCCCCCAATATCCCTTTTTTAGCTATTCTTCTGCATATCCACAAAGTGCAATCGCGCCCGGTCCGGTATTGATCCCCAGCACCGGTCCGGTGATATTAATGATCATTTCCAGGGGATTGAACTCCTCCCGGATGCGGTCAGCCAGGTTCTGGGCTTCGTCAAAAACATTGCCGTGTAATACGGCGACATGTAATTTTTTCCCACCACTCAACTGATCAAAGAATTTACTATACAGCATTTTGATCACAGCTTTGTGCGTCCGTGCTAACCCAGCAGGTTGCACCCGCCCGGATTCATGGTTGATCGATACCAGCGGTTTGACCTTCAAGATGTTCCCCACCCACTTGACGGCATCCCCAATCCGCCCGCCATATTGCAGGTATTCCAGGGTCTCCATCGCCACAAATTGCACCAGGTTCTCCCAGACCCGGGCGGCAGCAGCGATCATCTCTTCCATATCCGCTCCTGCGTCACGTGCGCGGGCAGCAGCAAGCACCTGCCAGCTCAATGACATGGAAGGTCCCTTTGAATCGACGACGGACACGTGGATACCTGCTTTTTCTGCCGCGCTCCTGGCCATCAGATAGGCGCCGGACATTGCACTGGAAACAGTCAGAATCACTGCTTCAGTTGCACCCTGATCTACAGCCCGGTTGATCCCCGCCAGGAAATCCCCCACTCCAGCCTGGGACGTGGTCGGTCGTTGCGGATCCGATTCGAGCCGCTGGTAGAAATCCTTGGGCTGCAAGTCTACCCGATCCCGGTACTGCTCATCCCCCCAGATGATGATATGCGGCACAACAATAAACCCATATTCTTCGATCAGGTCGTCAGGAATATCACAGGTGCTGTCAGTCAGAACGGCTAGTATTTATCAAACTCCTTGTAAACAAAATTGTGCCTGCGGATCAATTTTCTGTTTTTTGCTTTTGGTTCTAATCAATTTCATCAACACGTTTAGTGGATCAAGAATACTTCCAAGTAATAAACTCTAGGATGATAATGACACATTCATCCCTGAATTTTCACGCAACCCTCTCTCCTTCGAAAATGAGTTAAAATAGAGTCACCACTTGTCAGGAGGTCGTTTGAAATTAATATAATAATTCCCCTATATGTGGGGGATGGGCGGAACAGGGCTCGAACCTGCGACCTCATCTGTGTAAGAGATGCGCTCTAACCAACTGAGCTATCCGCCCGACGAAACTATTATACCGCAGTTAGTAACAAATGGAACAGAGAACCACATGAAGATCCTTCGCTTCGAAACACCTGACCTCAGCCCGCGCTTCGGCTGGCTCTATGAAGACCGGATCGGTGAACTGGATGGCAACCCCTTCGGCGCCTACCGCCGGCTTGACCCGGATATCCCCATAGATACCGTCAAGCTTCTCCCTCCCGTCCAACCCGGGAAGATCGTCTGTGTGGGCAGGAACTATGAAGCCCACGCCAGAGAACTGGACAACCAGGTGGGTGAAATCCCTATCCTGTTCTTCAAACCCGGTACCAGCCTGATCGGTCTGGGTGATCCCATCATCCTCCCTTCACAATCCAATCAAGTTCAGCACGAAGCAGAGCTGGCGGTCGTTATTGGCACTCGCGGGCGATGGATCCAGCCCGAAGACACCCTGGACCACATTTATGGCTACACCATCGCTAACGATGTCACTGCGCGTGATCTCCAACGCAACGATGCCCAGTGGACCCGCGCTAAGGGTTTCGACACCTTCTGCCCCCTCGGGCCCTGGATCGAGACCGACTTTGACCCCGCCGATGTGCTGATCACCTGCCATGTGGGCGAAGAGCTCCGCCAGATGGCATCCACCCGCGACATGGTGTTCACGATCCCCCAGTTGATCGTGTTCATCTCCTCGATCATGACCCTCGAACCGGGCGATCTCATCCTCACAGGCACTCCCGCCGGCGTTGGAGACCTGACCCCGGGTGTCTCGGTCAGCATCACCATCGAAGGACTGGGAACCCTTACCAACCCTGTGGTCACCTTCGGTGACCATATCTAAATTCTCAATTGACTTTTTACAGTAGTCTGGTTAAATTAAGACCATGAGTGTCGGAATTCTATCTTTAACCATCTACCTGCCAGATTGCCATTCCCTCAAAGCCAAGCGAAGCCGGATCAAACCCATCATCGCTCGGCTGCATAAGGAATTCAACATCTCAGTGGTTGAGTATGACCATAATGATGTGTGGCAGTCTTGCCAGTTGATGATCGCCTGCGCCTCAAGGGAAGGAAAGCATGCAGAAGCCACACTCACGCGGGTGATCAAATTTTATGAGAGTCATTGGCCGGATTGTCCTCTCACCAACGAAAATATTGAAATCATTATCTAAACAAGGGACCTTATGGACCTGGGATTAAAAGGAAAGATTGCATTATTGACCGGTGCCAGCCGTGGTCTTGGTTTTGCGACTGCTAAAACCCTTGCCCAGGAAGGCACCAGGATCGCGATTAATAGCCGCAACTTGAACCATCTTGAAACAGCCAAGCAGGCGCTCACTGATCTAGGAGCAGAGGTGATCGCGCTCCCCGGGGATCTCACGGAAATCAAGACACCTGGCAGATTGTTAGAAGAGACCGTGAAAGCCTTTGGCGGGTTGGATCTGCTTTTCACCAATTCTGGCGGTCCCCCTCCCCTCTCTTTTGAAGAAGTGGATGAGGAAACCTGGCAGCATGCCATTGATCTCGCCTTCCTGAGCCATGTCCGGCTGATCCGGGCAGCACTGCCCCACTTGCGAAAATCAGATGCGCCTTCGGTCCTGACGGTAACATCTATGTCCGTCAAGCAACCGATCCCCTCCCTGGTATTATCCAACAGCGTCCGGGCAGCAACGGTGGGCTTGACAAAAACCCTCGCACTTGAGCTTGGTTCCGATGGCATCCGGTTCAATTCCATTCTGCCATCCTGGACGATGACCGAACGCGTTAAACAGTTGTTGGCAGATCGAGCGGACCGAAAAGGCACTACAGTTGACCAAGAGATCCAATCACAAAACGAACAAAGCGCCCTCGGCAGGATGGGTACCCCGCAGGAGTTTGCCAATACCGCCGCATTCCTGCTTTCACCCGCCGCCTCCTACATCACCGGGGTCATGCTGACCGTCGATGGCGGCAGCTATAAGGGCACTTTCTAACAATGACAATGCCCAAATCTACAACCCTCTGGCGAAGGGTAGAACGCATCCTGCCCTCAGTTGTCAAGCCCGGTCGCTATGTCGGCGGTGAACTTAATCAAACGGTCAAACCATGGGAATCCGTACAGACCCATGTTGCCCTCGTTTTTCCTGATATCTATGATCTGGGGCAATCCAATCTGGGAATTGCATTGCTTTATGACATCCTCAATCAACGGGATGACGTTGCAGCAGAACGGGCGTTTTCACCCTGGACAGATATGGAACAAGCCATGCGGAAGGCAGATATCCCCTTATTCAGCCTGGAGAATAAACGACCTCTGGCTGATTTTGACATCATCGGCGTCAGTCTGCCTTATGAGACTTTATATACAAATTTCATAAACATTCTTGATCTGGCTCAAATTCCCATCTACAGTAAGGCTCGTAATAAGAACCATCCGCTGGTCATCGCTGGTGGGCAGGCAGCATATAACCCAGAACCTGTGGCGCCTTTTGTGGATGCTTTCGTGATCGGTGAAGGCGAAGAGGTCATCCTGGATATTGTTAACGTTCACCAGGCATGGCAACAATCCTCGAAAGATCGCCAGGATCTGCTGGCACATCTGGCGGAGGTCCCTGGGATTTACGTCCCCAGTTTTTATTCTGTTAACTATCATGGGGATGGCACGGTGGAGAGCGTCACACCCACCCATCCCTCTGCCAGCTTCCCGGTGGACAAGCGCCTCATGACAAAGCTTCCCCTGCCTTTGACCCATTTCTTGGTGCCTAATATCGAGGTGGTGCAAGAGCGCGTCAGCGTGGAGATCATGCGCGGTTGCACCCGGGGATGCCGCTTCTGCCATGCCGGTATGGTCAACCGCCCCAGCCGGGAGCGTCCGGTGGATGAAATCCTGGCGACACTGAAAACCGGGCTGGATCAAACTGGTTACGAAGAGGTCAGCCTGCTATCACTATCCTCCTCCGACTACACAAACATCATCCCTTTGATAGAAGGACTACGCGAAATGCTTGTGGAGCGACAGGTCAATATCACCCTTCCCTCCTTGCGGATCGAATCCTTCACCGAGGATCTGATGGCTGTGCTGCAATCGTTATCACCAGGCGGTGGGTTCACCCTCGCACCAGAAGCCGGTACAGAACGGTTACGCAACATCATCAATAAACCCCTCAGCGATGAAGAGCTGATGGAAACCGTCCGGTCTATCTACCAACACGGCTGGAATTCCATTAAACTCTATTTCATGATCGGTCATCCCCAGGAGACCCTTGAAGATGTGGACGCCATTGCCGAATTGTGCAAAGCAGTCCTGCAGGAAGGGCGAAATATTGTGGGCAGTCGTGCCCGGGTGCATGCCGGAATCAGCACCTTCATCCCCAAACCACACACACCATTCCAGTGGGCGCCATTTGATGACCTTGAATCCAATGAACAAAAAATCGCCCTCCTTCATGAAGGTATGCGCGGCGCCAAGATCAAGATGACTTGGAATGACCCAACCGCGTCCCTGCTGGAAGCGTGGCTCTCCCGTGGAGACAGGCGGATGGCAGAGGTGATTTATCATGCCTGGAAGAATGGTGCCCGGTTTGACGCCTGGTCGGATAAATTCAACCTCGAGTATTGGAAAACAGCCTTCGAGCAAACCGGGATAGACCCCGATTTCTACAGCCATCGCCCCCGCAACCTGGATGAAACCCTGCCCTGGGATCATATCAATACCGGTGTTCGCAAAGCCTACTTACTTCGGGATTACGAGTGGAGCCAGGAGGGTAAAGTCCGCCCGGATTGCCGCGGGCAATGTTATAGCTGCGGGATCCTTTCCACCTTCAATGAACTCAGACTGCTGGCGCCGGATGGCGGATGGAAGTGTCCCTGATGAGCGAACAAGAACAAATCACCCGCATTCGCGTTCAATACACCAAGGGACCCAGCCTGCGCTTCACCGGTCACCTGGACCTGCAACGCTTATGGGAACGCCTTCTCAGACGCAGCGCTCTGCCCGTTCGCTATTCCCGGGGTTTCCACCCGCGCGCTCGGCTGAACCTGGCTTCAGCGTTGCCATTAGGATTCGTCAGTGAAGCGGAGCTGCTGGATTTCTGGATGGATGAGCCCCTTCCCGTTGATGAAATTAATAACCGCCTGTCTGCCACCGCCCCACCCGGGATGACGATAAAATCTGTTCGATTCGTCGATTTGCAGGAAGACGCCCTCCAATCCCAAATGACCGCCAGCGAGTTCGAGGTTTCCTTCTTCGATCCGCAAGAGAAGGAAGCGCTCCAGAAGAAGGTCAGGATCCTGTTGGCTGAGGACAAGGTTCTCCGCACTCGCCGAAAGAAAATCTATGACCTCCGTCCGTTGATCCTGGCGTTGCAGGCCGTCACCCTGGCGGATGGCGAAGTCGGCCTGCAGATGCGGTTGAGCGCCGAGCCCGGTGCCACCGGCCGGCCGGACGAGGTGTTGAACGCGTTAGATTATCAGGCCACAGACTATCTCGTCCAACGGACCCGGCTAATCCTCTCAGATGAGTAGGGTGCGCTCCGGTTTTGAGCGCACCAATATCTTCTGGAGGTAGCCGAAGTGGGCCCTGGCGAGGTCGGCCTGCAGATGCAGCTCAATGCAAACCCTAGTGCGACCGGGCGTCCGGATAAGGTGTTGAACGCGTTAGATTATCAGGCCACAGACTATCTCGTCCAACGGACCTGGCTAATCCTCTCAGATGAGTAGGGTGCGCTCCGGTTTTGAGCGCACCAATATCTTCCTCGCCATTTCTGGTGCGTTCAAAGGAGGAACGCACCCTACAGTTTTCTGAACACCGCTGGGTTTTGCTGCCACCGAGAACGCCTATTACATCTTCATGTATGGTTTTTTGGAAGACAGCTGGCAGGGTTTCTGGACTCTATCCTTCATCCGGATCCTTCTCGTTGGGTGGCAGCATCCCTTCTATACCGCTTTTGTAGGCATAGGATTGGCTGTGGCTCGGGTGAACCGAAACATCCTCCTCAAATTGACCGCTCCGGTGATCGGATTAGCCCTGGCGATCGGCGCCCACGCCACGCACAACGTCCTGGCGGACCTCTCCCCGGGGGTCGGCGGTCTGGAATTCACTACGCTTGTGGACTGGCTCAGCTGGTTGCTCATGCTGGCATTCATCATCATCGTCATGCTCCTCGAACAGAGAGACCTCAAGAAATACTTACACAGTGAAATCGAAAAAGGCGCATTGACGGAAGATCAATTCAACACAGCGATCTCTTTCTCAAAGTATCCTTTGCCCGCATCAAGGCTATATTTCTGGGTCATTACGAGGAGACAACCCGGTTTTATCGCACTGCGGGAAGATTGGCGATCAAGAAGAAACATCTCGATCGTCTGGGCGAGGAAAGCGGCAACAAAGAAACGGTAGAAACCCTGCGTGGATGGGTTAAGAAATTATCCGAATCCCTCAGAGAAAACACCTGAAGACTGTTCGGATGGAGTTTTTTGGGTATAATAGTTGTGCTCTATTACCAACAAACATCGAGCATGTTCCCGTGGCCTAATGGATAAGGCGGCGGCCTCCGGAGCCGTAAATGTGAGTTCGAATCTCACCGGGAATATTTTCATTTAAGGATATCATCGTGTAAAATTTTAGTGAACCATGTCTCTCGATAAAGGCGAATTCTATGTCTCCAGATGATTTAATAAGAGAATACGAACAACTCAAAGATGAGCTCCGCTACCATAATTACCGCTATCATGTCCTGAATGATCCAGTCATCAGCGACTATGAATTTGACCAAAAGACACAGCGGTTGAAAGCAATCGAAACGGACCACCCGGAATGGGTCACGCCCGACTCGCCCAGCCAGCGCGCAGGCGCGGAACCGCTGGATAAGTTCGAGAAAGTAGAGCATCCCTCGCCCATCCTCAGCCTTGGAAATGCTTTTGATGCTGATGATATTCGGGATTGGTATGAGCGGATTGCCAGACTTGATGACCGGGTGAAAGGCACAGATTTCACAGTTGAGCCTAAATTGGATGGTCTGACGGTGGTGCTTCATTACCGGGATGGTGTCTTCACCCAGGGCGCCACCCGCGGGAACGGTGAGATTGGTGAAGATATCACCGAAAACTTACGCACAATCAACGCCCTTCCCCTGCACATCCCTGTCGAGGAGAATGGTCTCGCCATCCCAGAAGTGCTGGTTATTCGGGGGGAAGCCTTGATCTATAAATCCGACTTCAAGCAGCTCAATCAGCGGTTGGAGGAAGAGGGAAAGAAGACTTATCTAAATCCCCGGAATACCGCTGCCGGTTCATTGCGTCAACTGGACTCCAAAGTCACGGCACAGCGTCCACTGAACCTGCTGGTCTACGCCATTGTCCACCATGAGAACGGGGATATTCCAACCACCCAGTGGAAGACGCTGAACTATCTGAGGGACCTGGGATTCCCGGTCGCTGCTGCATCAGAACATTGCGACACCCTGGATGAGGCGATTGACATTTGCCTGAGCACTGACCCGGTCCAATTCCCCTTTGAGATGGATGGGATGGTCATCAAGATCAACGATCTGGATCTGGCAAATGACCTCGGCGTGGTTGGCAAAGACCCGCGCGGCGCCATCGCCTATAAATTCCCCGCCATGGAAGTCTCAACCCAGCTTCTTGACATCGGCGTCAATGTGGGCCGCACAGGCGTCCTCACACCCTATGCGATTCTTAAGCCTGTCGAGATCGGCGGTGTGATCGTCAAACAGGCTACGCTGCACAATTTTGATTATATTAAAGAAAAAGACATCCGCATCGGGGACCGCGTCCTGGTTAAACGGGCTGGGGAAGTGATTCCCTATGTGATTGGTCCGATTGAAGACGTGCGTACCGGCGACGAGGAAAAATATACCCCTCCCAAAACCTGCCCCTCGTGTGGTGAGCCGGTGGTCAACCCGGCAGGCGAAGTCGCTTATTATTGCGTCAATAATTCCTGCCCTGCGCAGTTAGTCCGTAATTTGGAACATTTCGTATCCCGAAGCGCGATGGACATTGTTGGCTTGGGAATCAACATCGTTGATCAACTCATCAATGCCGGGCTGGTGCATGACATTGCAGACCTTTACCAGTTGAAAAAAGAAGATCTATTGGCTTTGGAAGGATTTGGTGAAAAGAAAGCCGACAACCTCCTCAGTGCCATTAAGGAAACAAAATCTCAGCCGCTTTACCGCCTGATCACCGGATTAGGGATTCGCGGTGTGGGCGAGGTCGCAGCCCAGGACCTGGCAGGACATTATCGTGACCTGGACGAACTCAGCAGAGTAACTCAAGATGAGATTGAATCCATTGAGGGCTTCGGACCCAGTATTGCCGAGAATATCGTGGAATGGTTTGACACCCATGACAACCAGGAATTGCTGGTGAAATTGAAAGCTAACGGCGTCTGGCCAGCTGAAGTGCAAAAACCAAAAGAGGGTCCAAACCCACTGGAAGGTTTGACCTTCGTCATCACCGGTACGCTTCCCAACCTGACCCGCACAGAGGTTAAGGAACTGATTGAGACGAACGGCGGTAAAGTGACAGGCAACGTCAGCGGCAAGACTGATTACCTCGTCTTGGGTGAAGATCCGGGTTCCAAATATAACGAAGCCCTGAAGAAGAATGTGCCCGCAATTTCTGAGGATGAATTAATCCAATTGATTGAGGACCGCTCCGTATGAATAAGCTCATCCTCAAAAAAGGCCGTGAAAAAGCGATCCTCCGCAAACATCCCTGGATCTTCTCCGGCGCCATCCAGTCACTCGAAGGACAACCCGACCTCGGGGAAACCGTGGCTGTCCATGATTATGGAGGGCAATTCCTTGCCTGGGCAGCCTACAGCCCGCAATCCCAAATCCGGGCACGGATCTGGAGTTGGGACCAGGCAGATTCAATCAATCAGGACTATTTTCGAACGAAGATACTCAGCGCAATTGAGCTTAGAAAAGCTTGGATTGATCCCGCCCAAACAACTGCCTATCGCCTGATCCATGCCGAATCCGACAGGCTGCCGGGCTCGGTGGTCGACCGGTATAACAACTCGCTTGTGATCCAGATCCTCTCTGCCGGGATTGAACGCTGGTGGGAAGAGATCGTGGAAGTTCTAGCAGAGCTTCTCGATCCTGATTGCATCTACGAACGCTCGGATGTGGCGGTGCGTGAATTAGAAGGCTTTCCCGAGCGAACCGGGCTCTTATACGGTGCATTGCCGGAACAACCCCTTACAGTCAAAGAAAATAATCTGCAATTTGAAGTAAATCTGGTTACCGGACAGAAGACGGGGTTTTACCTCGACCAGCGGGACAACCGGCAATTTTGCCGGGAAATAGCAGGTGGAAAATCGGTCTTAAATTGCTTTGCCTTCACCGGCGGGTTTACCGTCGTAGCTCTTGCTGGTGGGGCAGAATCAGTGCTTTCGATCGATTCTTCTGAGGAAGCCATTGATCTTGCCAAAGAAAACATAGCTGTGAACGGATTGCCAGCGGAAAAATGTGACTGGATCGTTGGCGATGTGTTCGAAGAACTGCGTCTCCTCCGGGACCAGGGAAAGCAATTTGACCTGGTCATTCTCGACCCGCCGAAATTTGCGCCTACCGCATCCCAGGCGCAGCAAGCCGCCCGCGGGTATAAGGATATTAATCTCTATGGGTTCAAGCTCCTCAAACCTGGCGGGATATTGATGACCTTTTCCTGCTCGGGTGGGATTGACGCCAGCTTCTTCCAGAAGATCGTGGCGGATGCGGCATTAGACGCCAACGTGGACGCGAAAATCCTCTATCATCTGAGCCAGGCGCCTGACCACCCCACCCATCTTGCCTTCCCGGAAGGGACGTATTTGAAGGGTCTGGTGTGTCAGATAAGTGATTAGGAAAATCGTGAATGGTGAGTGGTGAATAGTGAATCGTAGGGTTCAACCATTCCCCATTCACCATCCCCAAATCACCATTCCCCTTTCACTTAAAAACAAAAAGCCGCCTTCATCAGGCAGCTTTTCGCTTCTAGTGGAGATGGCGGGAATCGAACCCGCGTCCGAAAGAATCGACCCTCGGATATCTACGAGTGTAGTTGGCTTATTCAATCTCGCTTGAGGTTAGCCAGCCAACCTGGCGACCCTCTTGCCAGCCGTTAGGACCCGAAAGCCCTTCTTTCATGCATTAAACGGCATCCTGCATGGCATCCTGACTTTTTGACGCCGCACCCATCCCCGGCCAGGAGAACGGAAAATGAGGGGCGAGACCTCTTTAGGAGGTCGTAGCTCTTAGCTCAACAGCTTACGCTGCGAGGGGGAGAGCTGCATATTCAGTGCGATTGGCACTTAAATGGTGTACTGATTTTACGAGGTCGGTACCTCTCGACTCGCAATCCGGGACCAGCCTCTCCCGTCGAAGCCAGTCATCCCCGAATGAACTATTATTATACATCATGGATGTTAATTGTGTATAAGAAGATCAATATCATTGCAGTGGATTATGATTATTCCACAAACCCCAAAATTGTCGTCGGGTATTCATCTGTCACCAGCAGAAATCCACCCATAAACTTGACCAGACCCTCCCAGTTCCTGGCTGTTTCACCGGTAAGCTCCAGGTAAACCGGGGGCAGACCAGCCAATTCCACGCCGTTTTCCCCGAACTCAAAGGCGATTAATCGTTCTACCTGGTCCGCATCTGCATGCGAAAACCCCAAGCCAAAAGTCAAGGCAATCTGGTCGTCTGCGGGTTTCAGCTTGGTATCGCCGGGGTAGAAATAATTGATCGCCCAGAAAACATCGTCCTCATCCACCACAGTGGCGTCCGTGATCCGATACTCAATATTCGGCAGCGTCAATTTTCCCACCAGGTTGAGTGCCGGGTCGAATACGTGAACAACCGGATCCGGATTGACATTGCGACCATTGGCTTCGTATATTGTATGAACCAGATCCTCATAGACAATAATCGTCTCATCACTCATGTTGCTCAGGTCCGCCTGGGGCGAGATCGCTATGCGGGTATCGGGTTCCAGGGTCAGCCCGGAGCAATCTGTCGCAACCGCGCCTTTCACAAGATACCCCATCATCCCACTCCCCTGGCGTGCTTCCACGGTCACGAAAAAATCATCCCCATGGAATGCGATGGCTTCAAAGCCCTCAAAACCACTGATCTCAGTAGATATATTTCCTGATTCAAAAGAGATCAAATCAGGCTCAATAGTTACAGTTGTCTCTCCTGCCAGATATGCCTGCAATGCTGCTTCAGGGATGGAAAACACACTGCCGCTGCCTTCATCAATAAACATCTCAGGAAATTGCGGTAAGAGGATCAGATGATCTCCACACCACGCCATCCCTGAGATCTCAGCTCGAGCGGCAGCGATGGGACCGAAAAGCGGGATCTCAGTGACAGAATGCTCCCCCACCAGCTCAATGGGTTCCGAAATATCAGGCGTTGTCCGCTGACAGGCAGCCAGGGACAATAAGACGATCAGCACGAAAATGGTTGATAGACGTTTCAATATTAATTTACTTAAACGTGAAGGTTGTAATGAGGATATCATGGTCGCTAAAGCGTTGCTCATAATCAAATTCGCTGTTAATATGCAAGATATCAAATTCTGCCAAACGACCCATCAGGCTCTCACTCACTAAAATATGGTCCAGCACCTGGCTGTTCCCGTCATAAACATAGGTATATTGCTCTTCGATTGGTAAGGTTTCGATAAGGTTGTTCAGGATTTCCCCTTCCAGCAGCTCAATCGGGGGAGAAAACTGGAAATCATTGAGGTCTCCCATGACAATCACCTGTGCATCCGGATCCATCGCCAGAAGTTCTGCAACGAAATCATGCACAATTTTTGCCTCAAGAATCCTTTGGATTTCCGATTCCAAAACCGGTGGTTGGATATCTCCGAATAGCGGCGTATCCTCGCCTTTGGAATTGAAGTGGTTATTGATAATAAAGATCGACTTGTCGCCAAAGATGAATTCCACCGCTAATGGCTTGCGGCTTTCGATAAAAGCAGCATTGGTCGGGTCGATTCTCCCTGGGTTTAGTGAAAGAGTTGGTTTACCATTCTCTTCCAGGATTTCCACCGCCGTTATTGCATCCCCATGCGGTGCATTCGCCAGAGTCAAACCGGTATCCAACCGGTAGAGGAACCCCACCCGGATATTCCCACCCGAGATACCCCCGTCATTACCAGCCTTCGGGTTAATATTGGCATAACCATATTCGGGTCCACCCAGCGCCAGGACAGCGTCAATGATCCCCTGATAGGTCATATCCGCAGCAACGCCATCTGCGTTCGGGCTGCCATTATTATCCTGGATCTCCTGCAGCCCGATGATGTCCGGCGAAGCCATCAGATTCACGATATGACCTGCCAAAATTAATACACGATTCGGATCATTTGCAGAGAGATTCTCAACGTTATAGCTGACGACCCGCACCTGACCGGCTTCAGCGGGTGAAAGTGGCTCCGCAGGTGCAAGCCCGCCCGAGGTGAAGTTTATTTTGTCTGTTGGCAGAATCTTGAAATTGCCATAGTCATAATCCACCACACCGATAATGGGGTCAATGGAATAATCCCCGGTTTCAACAAAAGGCATCTCGACCAACAGGTCATCCAGGATGATCCGTTCCGGATTGAAGTCGTCTGGTTGGATCACAATCCCACCCCGAGGTGTGCGCACACCAGCATGGGCACCCATGTCTCCAACGATCACGATCTCCTTATATCTGTTCGTTGCCCCCACCACCAGTGCTTGATTGACCTGGATGCGCATTCCTTCCACGCTCTCATAAAAATCAAGACCATCCCGACCCGGATCAAACAGATTTGACTCTGTCACAAATCCCTCCGTATCATCATCGATCACCTGATCAGGTGGGAGCCTGCCGCCCTCCCCGATGATGATCGGGGCGGGAAGATCATTGCCGCTTGAAAGAATTTCAATCTCCGGGTCCTCGAGCTGCGTAATGGAAAGGTTGTCCGTCCCCACCCCACCGGGGACCATCTCCTCCACCACCGCATCGACTACAACCTCATCGCCCATTTTGGCTTCCGGCACAAGCTCGGTAAAGACAAAAATGCCCTCGGATGTGGCTGGATCCTCATCAGCTATGACAGATTGCATATAAAATCCATCTGCCCGGACGACTGTCACAATCCCATGAACATTGGTGACCGGTTGGTTTACCAGCGGGGAAATATGGCCTGCCCCCTGGATTTCCGCGATCATTTCCTTTTCAGGGAGTGGTGTCGCTGGGTTGACTTCAGGAAGCTGTGTTGCCGTGCTCATCTCAGGCAGCGGCGTCTCCTGGTTTAAAGGATTGCAACCGCTGAGTAAAACCATTAAGATGATACCAAAATAAAAAAGTGTTCTGATTGTTTTCATAGTTAGTCTCAGCGTGCTTTGCTTTCTAAAATCATTTATGAAACTCCTCATCTTTGTTTACAACCACAATTATTATAAACCATTCGATTAAATGGCGATGGTTTCCCCTCTAAAATCACACTCCTAACCACTTTCTAACATGGCGGGGGGAATTTTGAAGTAAAATGGAGATATGGAATTGCGAATAGCTGTTGCAAAAATTGATAAATACGGCACTTCAAAAAGTGGTGACACCGTTGAGGTCGTTGAACGCCCCAATGGTGGCATTTCCGTTGTACTCGCAGATGGACAGCTCAATGGCGAAAACAACAAAGCAATATCAACCATGGTCAGCCACCGGGTCATTGGTAACATCAGCGATGGCGTTCGCGACGGTGCATCCATCCGGGCAACATCCAGCAGAATCTATGCTGAGCACAATGGCGATGTTCAATCCAATTTGATCGTGGTCAGTGCCGACCTCCAAACCAACACCATCCTCATTTCCCGAAATAATCCCATCCCGGTTTTTATCATCAGTGAAGAACAGGTCGATTGCCTGTCAGCCGACAGCGAACCTATTGGCACTCGGGCGGATATTTCCCCGTCCATTGTTGAATTACCCATCAAACCAAGCATGGCTGTGATCGTCTTCTCGGACGGAGTCTACAATGCCGGGCGACAGAAATCTCAGAACCCTGATATCTGCACAGCGATCGAAGCGTTGATTGAAGAACAGGAACCCACTGCCCAGGAGATCGCAGACTTTCTCTTGCACCAGGCCATCCGGCTCGACGAGAACCGCCCAAATGATGATATGAGTATCGTCGTGATGTCCATATCCCCGCAATCCATCGACCGGATCCGGAGAATGAACGTTGCCATGACCCTGGATATGTAATCAAAATTCTCCTCATATTTTTTCCTATTGCCCCATAATTCCTCTGTCTTGCGATACAATAGACACGATCGCAGTTGAATATTACTCACCATCACCTTAGGAGGAGCCTATGCGTCAGAAGGTTGTGCTGATCACCGGTGCAAACGGTGAAATTGGGCATGGTCTGATCCAATATTTAGCGGAAAAAACCGCTGCGAACATCGTCGCTTTGGATGTAGTCCCCCTTGATAAGTCCTTACGCCCCTATTGCAGCACATATATCGTCGGCGATATCCTCGACCAGATGTTGCTTGGCAGGCTGGTTGTGGAACACGAAATCGCCACTATTTATCATCTTGCTTCAATCTTATCCACAAAGGCAGAATACAATCCGGAGACAGCTCACCGGATCAATGTTGAAGGAACGCTGAACCTGCTCCGGTTAGCTGTGGAGCAGTCCCAATGGCAGGGGACATCCGTCAAGTTCATCTATCCGAGTTCGATCGCCGCCTATGGGATTCCCAGTTTAAAGGAAAAATCTGATGCTGGCGCTGCCAGGGAAGATGAATGGTGCCATCCCACCACCATGTACGGCTGCAATAAACTCTATTGCGAACACCTGGGAAGATACTACAGCGCCCACTACCGCCAGCTGGCAGCCGATTGCGGCACCACCGAGACAGTTGATTTTCGTGCCATTCGTTTCCCAGGTCTGATCAGCGCGGAAACCATGCCAACGGGAGGGACGAGCGATTACGGTCCGGAAATGCTCCACGCAGCAGCGCAGGGAGAAGCTTATAACTGCTTCGTCCGCCCGGATACCACTATCCCCTTCATGGTCATGCCCGATGCCGTTAAAGCATTGATCCTCCTAGAAGCAGTCCCTCAAAATCGCTTACCGCAATTTGTCTATAACGTAACCAGCTTCAGTCTCTCCGCGCAGGCGATCTTTGACATCGTGGTGAAAGCCTTCCCCAAAGCGAAAATCCACTTTGCTGTCGATGAACGCAGGCAAAAGATCGTTGATACCTGGCCGAAAGAAGTAGATGACTTTGCCGCCCGGCGGGATTGGGATTGGGCGCCTGATTATGATTGCGACCGGTCTTTTAAGGATTATTTGATCCCGGCAATCCGGGAAAGATATCAATAAAAAAGAAATGTTCATATCAGCAATAAAAGAAGCAGGTCATCAACCTGCTTCTTTTATTAAAAATAATCACGCAAGAGTTAAATAACCCAGCTGCTAATATCGAAAGACCCGTGTTTATTGATGGGTCATTAATCTGGTTGAAAAATAGAAGGCAATTAATTACTTGCTAATTAATATGTCTCATGCAGTAGATGCAAGTGTATAAAAGAAAGTGAATGTTTTGCCTTCGTAAAAACTTGGCGACTCATCACACCTTCAATCAAACCATCTCATCCCTTTATGCCTGTTGACGCTACACTCCGCACAAACCATTTTTGGAAGAGTAAGAACACAATCAATACAGGAACAGTGATCATGGATGCAAATGCCATCAGGTCTCCCCATAATCTTGGGGATTGCCCAAAGAAGGATTGAATTCCCACAGTTAGGGGGCGGACTTGCGGCCCTCGCGTCACCATCAGCGGCCACATGAACCGGTTCCAGCTGTTTAGTGACTGCAAGATAGCAACAGTGGCTATAATGGGCCTGGACAAAGGTATCACAATTTTCCAGTAAATTCCAAACAGACTCGCCCCATCAATCAGGGCAGCCTCTTCTAAATCTTTGGGAATATTGACGAAAAACTGGTAGAAAAGAAATATGGAGAACGCATCTGCAATAAATGGAATAATTTGGACATGGTATGTATCCAGCCAGGTTGTTGCGCCACTAAACCAAGGTAGCTTGTTGACAATAATGAGTAACGGGATAGCAACAGCTTCGAAGGGGATAATGATAAGAGCAATAATTACGCTAAGCAATATACTCTTGCCAGTAAATCGCAAGCGTGCCAGGGCATAGGCAATCATGCTATTGATCAATAAACCGAGTATCACTGTCAGGAGCATAATCAAAAGTGAATTAAAGAATTGCTGACTAAAATTGAGTGAGGAGAATACATCACGGTAATTTTGAAGACCCAAATCCCCGATAGGGATAAAAGCCTTAAGAGAACTCATATCTGTAATAACCTGAAATTCATCCTCCTTAATCGAAGAGATAATCATGAACACGACTGGGAAAAGGAAAAATACCGCAAGCAAGATCATTAAAATATATTTCAACCACTTATTGATCCTTTTGCGAATTCGATAACTGATAATTGGTGAGGATTCATTTTTAGACATTTTCCCCAGCCCCTTTCTCTCTCGTAAGAAATCGTTGAGCGATGGAAATGATTAGAACAATGATGAAGAATATAACGGTGATCGCTGAAGCATAACCGATTCGAAGGCGTCCCCAACCCGTTTCTATGGCATAAAGCATTGTGGTCATTGATGCGTTTGACGGACCACCATTGGTCATCACTTTAACCTGATCAAACAATTTGAAAGCTAAGATGGTCGTTGAGATAATTACAAAAATCATTGTGTTGCGTAATTGAGGTAAGGTGATATTATAAAACTTTTGCCACCCGTTCGCCCCATCAACTTCAGCGGCTTCATAAAGAGACGCGGGGATCTCCTGTAAACCCGCCAGGAAAATCACCATCTGGAAACCCACCCCCTGCCAGATTGACATTAGCATAATCGCTGGAAAAACAAGCCTGGTATTCGTCAGCCAGTTGTAAGGTCCTAATGCACCAAAGCTAATTGCCTGAAGAAAGGCATTGACCAATCCTTCTCCAGGGTTATAAAGCAAAGTCCAAACAATTGACACCACGGTCATCGCAGTAACAACCGGTGAAAAATAAATCGTTCTGAAAATGCTCATCCCCTTCAATTCCTGGTTGATGAGCATTGCCAACCCTAAAGCAAAAGCAGTTTGGAGGGGGACCACGATAATCACGAAGTAAAAATTATTTAGCAACCCCTTTAAAAATACTTCGTCACTGAACAATCGAATATAATTCCTGAAACCGATAAATTCTGTAGGTACATTGGGATTGGGTATCAATCGCATATTCGTAAAGGACATCCAAATTGCCCATATGAACGGAACAATCAGGAAAAAGAGAAGCAAAATTATTGCTGGCGTTGAAAAAAGCCACCCCAGTCTAGATTCTTTTCGTCGATAAGTAGAATTTATTGCGATTTCTTTATTAATAGCCATAGTTTCCTTCCCTTATTCTATGAGAGGGGTTACCACCGAATATGGCAACCCCCCTCTGAGTCATCAAAAGAATAGATATCTTTTGATTCTTAAAGTACTAATCAGGGAATGGATACCCATCATTATCCGCAATATCTTGATCAATTATCTCAACGGCGTTATCTAGTTCACTTTGTACGTCAGCGCCCGCAATGATGTTCCAGATCACTGTTTTGAACGCGGATGTAATTGTCGGGTATGCTGGGGTTTGCGGGCGAGCTACTGCCACGCCACCCTCAAGCTGTTGCACAAATATATTCAACAGACCACCCTCAGCGTAGAGTTCAGATTGCTCGATCGCACTCCGGCGTGCAGGAACAGCACCATTGGCATTGGTCATGCGTAATATCTCTTCTGGCTCAATCAGGAAGCTCAAGAATTCATAGGCTGCCTCAGGATTCTCGCAGGTTGAGGTCAAACCCCAGTTCCAAGAACCCGAGCCTGTCACAGCTTTTTCACCGAGTATTGGCATTGGGATCAGGATCGCATCTTCCCCTAATCCTTCCGTGTGGGGACCGTACATCCAGTGACCAACCCAAGAAAGCGCAGCGATCTTGCTTCCATAGAAATCATCGTCTCCAGCTGGGCTTGGGTTGGCATAACCCTCTTCAAATAAGCTTTGGAACCATTCCAAGGCTGCCACAGATTCAGGTCCATTTAAAACACCTTCTGCACTCTGGTAATCTGTGCGATCAATGAGGTCGCCGCCAAAGGACTGGATGATGGGTGCAAAACCATAGGTATTCCACTCATCGCCCGCGCCATAATTCAGCTTCAAGTCGATAGCGTATTCAACCTCATCCAACGCCATAAGTGCATCCATCGCATCTATGAACTCTTCCATGGTCCAGGCATCATCAATGCCGGTCGGGATGCGGACGCCGGCAGCATCCAGGTATGCTTTGTTAGCCCAGATTGACAGACCTGAGTCAAATGTTCCCAAGCTGTACAGTTTATCGCCGTATGTGCCTTGGGCAATAATGGAAGGCAGGAAATCATCCTTCACCTCTTGCGGCACAAGATCGTCCAATGAGCGCAAGTATCCAGCCCAAGCATAGTTATAAAGGAAAGGTCCGTCAAAGTCGAGCAGACAGGGAAGATCGCCAGCCAAAGCTCCCGCGTTGACTTGATCGTTGTATGAGCCTTCTGGCAGCAGGATTGCATTCACAAAAATTTTATCCTGCATCTCATTAAAAGTAGTGACCTGAGCGTCAAGCACCTCGCGCTCTTCACCCTTGCCGGAGTGGAACCAGACATCAATAGTTACTGGTTCTTCTGCAGCTGGTTCTTCTACCACTGTTTCTTCAACGGTTTGTCCGCAAGAAACCAGCAGCATGGAAAATATTACCGAAACTATAATCATCAAAAACCATTTATTCTTTTTCATCCTTTTTTCTCCTATTTGATTTATTCTGAATTCTAGTCGACTTACCTTCCATTTGAATATATCTCCACCTCCTCTTTTATTTTTCCTAAATTGTTTGCCAATCTATTTTTTTCTTCAAGACCTCAGGTCGTGCTTCGTTCAATAAGCCTGAGTTGTATGAAAGTATTTTCTACTGGTCTGGTTGGATCCGCTATTTGGGAAATCAGGTGTTCCACAGCCAATTTACCGCTTTCATATAAGGATTGGCTGATGGTGGTGAGTTCAAGGTATTCTGCAATGTCAATGTCATCAAACCCAATGACTGCCAAATCTTCTGGTATTCTGATCCCATTCTTTCGCGCAACTTTTAACACACGCAGCGCAAGATCATCCGTTGCTGCAAATATAGCAGTCGGAGGGTGATCCAGATCTAAAAGCTCATGGACTTGTCTATCCTGATCCCTGGGAGGAAAAGCCGGAAGTTTAATATATTTATTGGGAAGCGAGATGTCGTGCTGGAGCAACGTGTGCCGGTATCCGTCCAAACGGGCGTCTTCCGGGCTTAATGTGTATTCCGGGGTAACCGTATCGCCAACATAAGCGCATCTTTCATATTGCTTACTAATTAAGTGTTCCGCCGCCAACTTTCCCCCGTACCAGTTTTCAATTTCAATACTTGAATAACCAGGGATGTGGTTTTCTATCAGCAGCATGGGGATTTCGCTCAGCTGCAACCGTTTCAGTGATAAATCATCAATCGGAAGCGATACGATAATCAGCCCGTCGAGCTGATTGGAATAAGGTAGCACCGTAAAGTAATTTTCCAGTCTCGCCTTGGAATCTACCGGATAAATGGTTAAACTATAAGGAGAATCAACCAGTGCTGCCGCAATCCCACGCAAACGCTGAGCGAAGGAAGGCAGCGTAAAAAAGGGAGTGATAACACCGATGCGCCCAACTTGTTTGCGTGCCCTTTCACGGGCATCTGTTTTTGGAATATAGCCCAACTTGTCAATCGCTTCCAAAACATTTCCGGTCGTTTTATCACTCACAAGATCAGGAGAATTCAACACACGTGATACAGTAGCAATACTAACATTAGCCAATTCTGCTACATCATAGATCGTTGGTGCAGAGCCTGATTTTTTCATAATTGAAATGTAAGACCTTTCATGATAATACTTACATTTTCAAGTATAATAGTTTTTTGCCTGTTTGTCAAAAGGTTTTTAAGGTTTTTAAGGTCATTTTTAAGGTCATGAATTAGAATTTAAATGAATTAGAATTTAAATAATGAGTCTACTGAAAAAAGTATGTAATCCATTCGAAAGTGGGACGTCTTGTATCATTTTTCTGCTTTTTCGATGGTTCAAATCCCATAAAATGCATGAAATTTGATATCTTTGTGGGGCGTTAACATAAAAGTTTTCCCAAAGTTGACCTTATTTCAGTGGACTCAATAATTATTTATCTATATACTTTTATCAAATTGACCTTATGCCTTCTGTGCGATAAAATATATCCGGAATGGTCATTTAATCAAGAAATGGATCGCTTATGCCGATTTATGAATATGCGTGCCAGGATTGTCATCAGAATTTTGAGATGATCCGCACCATGAAAGATGCGGATTCTGAACTGGGTTGTATCCATTGCCAGAGTAAAAATGTGAAACGCCAGATTTCCCTGTTCAATGCCTCCAGCGGAGGTCGCCCCATCACCAACGGAGGTGGGTGCAGCAGTTGTGCCGGTGGGTCATGTAGTTCCTGTGGTTCCCATTAATGGCTGAAAAATACCGGCTCGCATTGATCACGGGTGGCTCCAGCGGTATTGGTTTGGCACTTGCCAAAGAGCTTGCCCAGGAAGGCACTGACCTCTGCCTGCTTGCCCGGGATGAGGTGAAACTCGCTGAGGCGAAGCAGGAGGTGCAAAAAATGGCTGCCCGCGACAACCAGATCATCACCACGCTCTCCTGCGATATCACAAAACATGAGGCGCTTGCAGAAACATTGGATGCGTTTGTGGGCGAGAACGGCCTCCCAGACCTGGTGATCAACTCAGCCGGTGTCACCTATCCCGGATATTTCCAGGAATTGGATATAGACATCTTCCACTGGTTAATGGAAGTTAATTATTTCGGGACTCTCCATGTGTGCAAATCTCTTGTCTCTGGAATGATCGAGCGCGGCTCCGGGACAATCGTCAACATCTCCTCGCAAGCGGGGTTTATTGGCGTCTTTGGCTATTCTGGCTATGGAGCCTCCAAATACGCTGTTCGCGGGTTCAGCGATGTCCTCCGCTCAGAGATGAAACCCTTGGGAATTCAAGTGTCCATCGTTTTCCCTCCGGACACCCAAACCCCACAGTTGGATTTTGAAGACCCATTAAAACCAATGGAAACCCGGGAGCTGGCCGGCAACGTAAAAATATTGTCCGCAGAAACTGTAGCGAAAGCCATCCTCAAAGCTGTGCGCAAAGGCCATTATGTGATCATCCCCGGGATAGGTGGCAAGTTCTTCTATCACCTGACCCGCTTGTTGGGTAATTTAACCTATCCTGTGATGGATTGGATGGTGCGAGGAGCTCAAAAGAAGAAAAATATCGAATCGAATAGAAAAAGTAAATAAAGCAATTCTTGGATTGCTTTTCCTATTTCCGAGATTCCAAACGAGCCTCCAGCTGGCTCCGGTAAGCCATATGCTTCCGGAGGTTTTCAATATCCTTCGGCATTAAGAACAACAATCCGATTAACAACAACAGACTGATTCCCCAAGCGACCACACACACCCAGAGAATTGCGGATCCCGAACCTATTCGCGGTATCAGAGCACCCACCGCCAGTGGCCCGATCATCGATCCAATCAACTGGCAGAACATCATAAACGCCATCGCTGTCGAACGCAATTCCGGTAACGTTGTATCAAATACCATCGCTATAACGTTCGGCTTTTCTAAAGCCATGAAAAGACCGGTGAAAGTCATCAGGATGAGAAAAGCCATTCCTTGTTCATCAGCAACTTGAAAGGCGGAAGACAGAAAAATAATTGCGAGGGTGATCCCAATTAAATTAACCAACACACGCCCTCTCTTCTTGATCTTAAAAAAGAGATCACCCAGCATCCCGCCAATCGGATAACCCAATGCCAGTGCAATCAAGGAAGGGATTAAGATCATATAGATATCCGCCAGCGCGATACCCCGCACATTGCTCAGATAAGGGAATATATAAATGGTGATTGCCGTCCAGGGGATGATCGCAAAAAAACCTAAACCATACAAGAGGATCAATCCGGGTTTTCTGAGCATATCTATAGCGATTTCCCAATCGAATAAGTATTTCCCTGAAATATGCATACTTCTTAATGCCGGCTCGCTCTGACCACGTTTTGGATCTTTCACTCCGAAAAGTACGACGAATGCCATAATGAAAGCTACCGTGCTAACCACCAATAAAATAATTCGCCAATTGCCGGTAAAGCTTAATATGTTTGTGAGGACAATGCCGTACAGAAAAGCGATCGGCTGGGTTGCAAGCAGCAAACCAATGATTTTTCCCCGATTCCTGGGTGTGAAATAATCGCTAATAAGAGAAAAGATACCTGAATAACTGGCGTTATCGACGGCGCTGGCAGCGTAAGATATTGCGAACGTTGCATATGTCGGTGCAATACCCATCAACAACGACGTTGCCCCCCAGATAAATCCTGCTAAAGCAAGCAATCTTTTTCGTGAGTATGTATCATAAAAGCGTCCCCAAATAAAAAAGAAGACCGCCCCAACAATCAATCCCGCATTGATCAAGGGTTGTAGACGGTTGGTGCTAATATTAAAAGTTTCCATGATCTGGGATAAGATCGGACCTAACAAGACGACATCAAATTGGTGCAAAAACATAAAGACGAAAAATATCAATACATAGATCCACCTTCTCCTGATGCCTGATTTTCCCATGCTTTACTCCCAAGTGTGATGTAGAAATGAATTGCAATTAGTATAACTCTTTCTAATAATGCGAACAAATCTGGAATAGTCAGGTCCTGTCAATAACCTAAATGAGGGTGTTGAAAAATATACTTGGGACTTTGCAAGGAAAATGCATTCATCTTTGTATTTGTAGGGCAACCCTTCCTTAGACACCGTTCAGGGTGCTGTGGCCTGCGCCCATCAGGGTGTTGCCCAGCCCATAGGGTGCTACGCAAGGCAGACACGGAGGTCTGCCCCTGCAGACCTCCTCGCGCGTCTCGCCTGGCACGGGGATCTCCTCCATTGAGATGCTGACGGCTCTGCGGGAGGGAATCCTGGTGCCCTGCCCGAAGCCATTGACTTCCTGCAAGAACGACTCAGGGTTTACGCACTGGTCGGGTCAAGCTGCCAGAGCTCCTCGTTCGGCAGCGGCTGGGCAGGAAGCTGGAAGCCTACCGCACGCCCTCCCCCGCCGCGCGGGCTGTGTTGCAGCTCAAAACGGTCGGCAAAGAGCTGCGCCCCGGTCAGCAGGTGCCTTTCCTCTATACCAGGGGCAAGCCGGGCGTCTTCGCCTGGGACTTGCCCCAAAAGCCCAACCCGCGCGCGGTGGATATGACGCGCTACCAGGACTTGCTCTTGCGGGCAGCGGAGGTCGTCCTGGAGTCATGGGGATTGAATGCAGAAAAACTAACAGAAAAAGTGCTCTCAGATGCCAACCAGTTACGCCTGCCGGTCCCGCCGAAGCAGCACCCGGGCCAGCACCGCCGCAATATTCCAAGCGTCGTCAACCCCACGGTGAATCGTGCCCTCGAAGGGCAGGTCCAGTAAGGCTGTTCCGCGCTGCAGGCCGACCTCGCGTTTGAGTCCGAATTGCAAAGCCAAAAGGTTCTTGACGTTGATATGCGTCCGACCGAAGGGATAAGGCGCCCCCCACTCTTCGCATTGCTGCATGAATTTCAAGCGGTCATAATCGCCGTAACTCGCCCAGGTGCGCCGTTGGGACTGGTATTCCTCCCTCAATAGCATACAGGCATCCGCAAAACCCAGCCCATCTTCCAGCATCGCCGGGGTGATGGTCGTCAACTGGATGCAATATTCGCTCAGTGTGGATTGCTGGGGTTTGACGAGGATCGCCCTGGGTGCTGACCGTTCACCGGTGGCGACATCCAGCACACACAAACCAATTTCGATGATCTCGCTGGACTGTCCCGGTGGCGGGTCACCCTCCCAACAGGTGGCTTCCAGGTCGATGACGAGTACCTTATCAAGCTTTCTGGACATCGTCCACCCATCCCATCTCCCGCAGTTTCGCCCGGTCCGCCCACGTCATCCCCTGTGCAACGAGTGTATAAGACTCATCGATCATCAATGCCAGTTCTTCGTCCGGGATTGTGCCATCAAGGGTCACGGTGTTCCAATGCTTCTTATTCAGGTGATACCCGGGTCCGACCGCCTTATATTGCTTGCGAAGGATCAGGGCATCAATCGGATCCGCTTTCAGTGAAATAGTCAGGGGATTCGCCTGCCAGGCGACCAGAGCAAACATCTTATCCAGTACTTTGAACACCAGTGCATCCGCTCCAAAAGGCATATCACGTCGGGCGCCGGGTTTGTTCTCCAAATAGGTACAAAGTGAGTCATAATCCATTTGAGTGTTTCCTTTTACGATGAAGGTATGGTGATGAATTCTACGACTTCCTCGTCGAGATCAACAATACAGAATGTGCGTGGCTCCCGGCCGATGCCGCCCAAGGCACCCGGGTTGACAATCCGGGCTCCCTTCACCACTTCATCCCGCTTTTCATGAGTGTGTCCGTGGAAGATCCATTTAAAACGTCTTGTGCGCACCAGTTCCATGACCTTGCCGTCAACATGACTGTGGGTGACAGCCACAGACACCCCGCCCAGCTTCCCCCGGAAGACCAGTCCGGCAAAATTGTCCTCGTTCATTTTCTCCACGTATCTTTTAATCGTGCCGGTGGCGTAGTCCATGTTGCCCGTGGTATAGATCAGCCGAAAACCCGAGAAATGGGAAACCAGATCAAAATCCGTCAGGTCCCCACAATGGATCACCGTTTCAATCTCCCGTTCCCGGAAGGTTTCCAGGGCGTAGGTCAAGTTAGAGAGGTTGTCATGGGTGTCAGAAAGAACGCCTATGTGCATGTTATTTCTTTTCCTTTCGTTAACTCATTCAATTATAAACGATGCCTGGAGATAAAAAGGGTTCGAAAATCCATGAAACACTGAGTCTGCTCTCATACCTGCTTGTGGTAAAATTATAAAAGTAAAATAATTTTGGATAGATTACACTGAATTCATTCAACCTTCAGTAGGTTCTTTTCGGATTTGGGAGTATCAATGGCATCCTCGCTTCAAAAAGGCATCAACGCAGCAAAAGCTGGGCGAATGGAAGAAGCGGTCGAGTTTCTAAAAGACGCCATTATCGAAGAGCCACAAAATGCGGACGTGTGGGTCTGGATTTCGGCGATTATTGATGACCTTGATAAGCAAGAAATCTTTCTGGAAAAAGCACTCGCAATCGATCCGCACAATATCCCCGCCCAACGCGGTCTGGCATACCTCCAGAAGCGCAAACGCGATCGGGAGTCCGTTCGGGACGATCACCTTTCTGACCATACCAAACCCATCTCCCCCTTCCCTGCCTCTGGTCGACCGGAGAAACCTCAAAGAGACGCAGGGTGGTCGAAATTAGACCTTGATGATCTGAATGACCTAGCTTCAGCGGACACTGGTCAGGGAGGGGATGATGACATAAAAGAAAAGACTGAGGGATTTTTCCAGAATTTACCCCAATTAAGCCTGTTCGAGATCATCTTGCTGGGCGTGGTGGTGGTCGTGTTCTGCTTTATCGGCATCCTGGCTGCCAGCGCCCTGTTCGACATCAACCTCCCACTCGGTTTCCTCTCCGCTAACCGGGTAAGTTTAAGCACCGAACCGCCCTACCCGGGCGTTTTCCTGTACGAAAACGACATCTACTTCGATATCCAGCGGCACCAGGGTCTCCCATCGCAAGAAGTCGGGATCCCCACCAGCTTCATCACCAATCCGCTGATCGTCCTCTGGGAGACGGATCTGGATCCGGAAGAAATAAACCTCATCTATGAGACCGGCGAATACATCCCCTTCCAGACCTATCAGGGACGAGGCAATGCTGACCTGATCCAGCCCGAAGCAGCACTGGATCCCGGGCTCTATTGTTTTCAAAAATTGGCGGAAGAACCAGCCGCAGAAGCAGCTTCCTATTGGTGTTTCCGGATAGATCTTTCCCTTGTCGAATGAGGAGCCTGTCAAATATGACACTGTCATATATGACACATAGGCTCAAATTTGATGAATAATTTCCCCTCCCTTATTAAAGAAAACCATCTATAATCAAAGCGTTATGCGTCACAACATTAATGGTTATATCTATGCCTAAGCACAAAATCATTGAAGCGGTATTCATCGCCCCCGATATCAAGCGTTTCATCATCCTGGCGCCCGTGATTGCCCGCAAGCGGCAACCGGGGCAGTTTGTGATCGTGCACCTATCGGAGACGGGTGAGCGTGTCCCGCTGACGATCGTCGATTCAGATGCGGAACGTGGCACAATCACGCTGATCGTCCAGGGCATCGGGAAATCTACCCGCGAATTCAATCAGCTCGAAACGGGCGATGTTATCCGCGACCTGGTCGGTCCCCTTGGTAACCCTTCCGAGGTCAAGCATTTCGGCAACGTCGTCGTCATCGGTGGCGGCGTGGGGACTGCTGTGAGCTTTCCGCAAGCGAAAGCTCTTAAAGAAGCCGGGAATCAAGTCACCGCCATCATCGGAGCGCGCACCAAATCAATGCTCATCCTGGAAGACGAATTACGTCAAATCGCCGATGATGTGCTGGTCTGCACCGACGACGGCTCCTATTGCGCCATGGGATTCGTCACCGATCAGTTGCAGACATTAATCGATCAGGGTGCGCCCATTGATTATGTCCTCGCGGTTGGGCCGCTGCCGATGATGCGGGCTGTGGCAGAGATGACCCGTCCTTTGGGCATCAAGACTGTCGTCAGCCTCAATTCAATTATGGTGGACGGCACGGGGATGTGTGGCGGTTGCCGGGTGATCGTGGGAGAGCAAGTCAAGTTCGCCTGTGTGGATGGCCCTGAGTTTGACGCCCATGCAGTCGATTTCGAAACCTTGATGAACCGTAACCGAGCTTATTTCCATGAAGAACAATGCGCTCTGGAAAAAGCCGCTGATGAAGTCCAACACGCTCAACGCCAGGAGATCCGCAAGATCCCCCGCCAGCCTATGCCGGCGCGCCACCCCCAGGAACGCACCGCAGACTTCAGCGAGGTCAACCTGGGGTTCACTGAAGCTCTGGTCCAGCTCGAAGCGCAACGCTGCCTGGACTGCCGCCGGCCGGCTTGTGTGGTTGGCTGCCCGGTCGGTGTGAAGATCCCTGAATTCATCCAGCTGATCACAAACAAAGAGTATATTCAGGCATCAAAGCTCATCAAAGAGGACAATGTGCTGGCAGCAGTTTGCAGCCGGGTATGTCCCCAATCCGATCAATGCGAAGGCGCCTGTATCCTGACGAAGCGCGGCGACTCGGTCTCCATCGGCGCACTGGCTCGTTTTGTGACCGACTACGAACGCATGCACGGTGACCTGGTTCCGGAACAAATCCCCAGCCAGCGCAAGACCGGCAAAAAAGTCGCCATCATTGGCTCCGGTCCTTCAGGGTTATCCTGCGCCGGGGACCTGATCCGCATGGGTCACGACGTGACCGTCTTTGAGGCTTTCCATGAACTTGGCGGCGTCCTCACCTATGGCATCCCCGAATTCCGCCTGCCCAAGGACATCGTCCAGGAAGAAGTGGGCTCGCTGGCTGCGTTGGGTGTCGACTTCCGCCCTAACACCGTGATTGGCGTTACCTATACCATTGACGAGTTGATGGCTGAAGAAGGGTATGACGCTGTCTTCATCGGCGTTGGTGCCGGACTGCCCTCCTTCATGAACGTCCCTGGCGAAAACCTGGTCGGCGTCTACTCCGCTAACGAATTTCTGACCCGTGTCAACTTGATGAAGGCTTACCTGTTCCCCAAATACGACACACCAGTCATCAACTGCCAGGATAAGCATGTGGCGGTCATCGGTGGTGGGAATACCGCCCTGGACTCAGCCCGGATCGCATTGCGTTTAGGCGCAAAGAAGAGCAGCATTATCTATCGCCGGACGGAACAGGAAATGCCCGCCCGGGTTGAAGAAATCGAACATGCTCGGGAAGAAGGCATCAATTTCCAATTCCTGAACACTCCGATAGCCTTCATCGGCGATGAACGGGGCTGGCTGAAAGCCATGCACCTGATGCGGATGGAACTGGGGGAACCGGATTCTTCCGGGAGAAAGCGTCCTGTTCCGATCGAGGGATCGGAATATGAAGTTCCCGTGGACCTGGTGATCGTCGCGATCGGCAACGGGTCCAATCCGATTATCCAGCGTACAACTGATGACCTTGATTTCAACCGCTGGGGTAATATTCTCGTTGATGAAGAGACCATGGCGACCAGCAAACCCGGCGTGTATGCCGGCGGCGACATCGTCACCGGCGGCGCAACAGTCATCCTGGCGATGGGCGCCGGACGCAAAGCTGCCCAAGCAATTAACACTTATCTCAAATCGAAATTATCCCCTTCCTGAGGAGTAAGCCATGCCTTATCCCACCAAAATTGTTTGTATCGGCGCCGGAAGCTATTCCTTCGGTCTAACAACCCTCGTATCGCTCCTGCGCAGCCCCATCCTGAAAGGCAGCGAGTTAGCTCTGGTAGATCGCAATGCGGAGCATCTGGAGACCATGCAAAAGCTGGTTGAGTGGCTCAACGAGGTCTGGGATAGCAAAATGCAGATCGGTGCCTATACGAATCATCACGATACACTCCAGGGTGCCGAATATGTCATCAATGCCATTGAAGTCGGCCCGCGAGAAGGACTGTGGGAATCGGACTACCGCATCCCATTGAAGTACGGTGTTCGCCAGCCCTACGCTGAGAATGGCGGTCCCGGCGGCTTCGCCCATACTGCCCGCAACATCATGCCAATCCTCGAGATCGCCTGGGACATGGAAAGCCTCTGTCCGGACGCCTGGTTCATCAATTTTACCAACCCCATGCAGCGTATCTGCGCGGCCATTCATCGCCACAGCAAGATCAAAGTGGTGGGTTTGTGCCACCAGTTAGGCGCAGGTTACGCAATGGTCGGTAAAGCATTGGCAAAGGAGCTGGATATCAATGTGCCACCTGGCTTCACCAGCACCCACGCCAGCCCTAAGTACAGCCCCGGCATGATGATGACCTCCCTGCAAGCCCTGAAGAAGATCAAGATCACTGCTGCTGGCGTCAATCACTTCACCTGGATGCTGGCCCTGCGTGACCGCCAAACGGGGAATGACCTCTATCCTCTATTCCGGGAACGGTGGCAGGAATTATCCGAGGACTTCGAGCCTCTCACCCGCCGAGTGTTCGATGCCTTTGGCTTATTCCCCATCCCGGGAGATGAGCACCTCTGCGAATACCTCCCCTGGGTCAGCGACCCGCGCACAAAACCCTGGGTAAAGTATGACCTGGAACTCTACGAATGGCTGAGCCATAGCCAGAAACGAGATGACAAGTGGGTTGAACTGCAGAAAGCCACGGGGGAGAAGACAAACCCGGAAGAATACGTCCCCAGTTACAGTGAAGGCGCGCTGGAAGTAATCGAAAACATCCAGAAAGACAGCGACCTTGTCTGGGAAGCGGCCAACGTCCCCAACCAGGGACAGATCCCCAACCTGCCGGAAGGCGCAATCATCGAACTCCCGGGGCTGCTCAACGCCGGGGGCGTCACCGGAATCCCGGTAGGCGCCATGCCGGAAGGCATCGCCGAACTGCTCCGCCGTGAGATCACAGCCAGCCACCTGACCGTGGATGCGGTTGTAAATGGCGACCGCAATCTGGCTCTGCAAGCCCTGCTCCTCGATCCGGTCATTCGGGATATCGATGTCGCCCGGCAGATCCTGGATGATTACCTGACCACCTACCGCGAACATCTGCCCACCTTTTGGGCATGATCAGGCATTTTCTTATCACGCGATTAATGGTAAAAATAAATCAGACATCAAAAGATCCAGGAGCGAAAAGATGAGTGACAAACTTGCCCCCCAAGATAAAGACAAGAAAGATCCGTCAGGTTTCGTGCGGGCGTTGAGCGAACCCCTGTCGAAATACGGCTGGCCTGCCTGGCTGGTATACCTAATGGCTGTCATCGGCTTGATCTACATCCTCAACCCCACCCTGGGCATCCTTGAATTCATCCCGGACAACCTGCCTATCATCGGCAACCTCGATGAAAGCGTAGCTGTGATGCTCATCCTTGCCGGGATCGTAGAAGCGCTGGAAGGCAAGAAATACCGCCAATTCACGAAAGAGACCAAACCTGAAGATAAAAACTCAGTGGATATTAAAGTCTCCAAAAAGGAATAACCGGTTCCTTCAATACTGATAAATATCAAAAACTGTCCGATGGGACAGTTTTTTCTTGTCAATCGCATCCCAAGAGGATTTGACGATTTTAAAATTGCATAGTATATTTGGAAAAGACAGTTAACGGAAGTTCAATAAGAAGCGGGCTCGTTTTGTTCTTGTTTGGAACGTACGTTAGCAGGACAAGTAGGAATATTGATAAAAGGAGGTTTCCAGGCATGGCAGAACGAGAACTTGGCGTTGTCAAGTGGTTCAATGGCGAAAAGGGCTATGGCTTCATCGCCCGTGACAGCGGCGAAAAGGACGTTTTTGTACACTTCTCTGCGATCAGTGCTGAGGGTTTCCGGACCCTTCGCGAAGGTCAACGGGTAGAATTTGAAGTCGTCCAGGGTCAGAAAGGCCCCCAGGCTCAGAACGTCGACATTATCGAGTGAGCTGAAATTATTATTCAAATAGAAAAATGCGGTGCCTCTGGGTACCGCATTTTTGGTATCATACCTTTGGAAATGGAGTGGTCATCCGAGCTGGAGCAGACCAATCATAACATGTGCTTTCAGCAATTCCCTAAGTCATTTCGGATGGCAGGCTAACGCAGACCGTGTTGCCTCCGAGATCTTTTGCACGATACATGGCACAGTCAACCAGGCGATAAAATGCTTCCAATGATATATCTGTGTTGGAATCAATTTCTGTAATCCCAAAACTTGCGTCCACGCTAAAGGTGCTATTCTCAAATTGGATGGTTTGTCGTTCTAGTGCCAGACGCAATCGCTCAGCTAAAGCAGTTGCAGCCGAGATGTCGGTTTGTGGCAATAGAACCAAAAACTCTTCGCCGCCAAACCGCGCGAGGATATCCGATTGGCGCAACCCCTCACGCTGGGCTTCTGCGATCCGGCAGCTGTCCAGCGCTCCCTGGCAGCCAACCCGCGCGCCAAGGTGATCAAGGGCGAGAAGTTATTAGCGGAGATAAGTTAAGGCGATTAAGTTCAGGATAATCCCCTTTCTACTCCTATGGGGATTCAAGTTCATTTCAAGAAACAGCGACCTCACCTTAATTCAAAAACTCCCCTACCATCAGGAGAGTTTCCAGTCAGCCCCTTAGTCAGGGGTTCCGCTTCGCTACAGGGTGAGCGGATTTGCACCAGTCCCCTTTTCGGGGATGCCCTCTTATCGAGGGATCCGCTGACCTACCGGGCCCGAACCATGCACTGGGCAATCGTCATCCAGAAGCAGATGGTTATTTATCGCTTAATCCATGCATCAGGCACTTGGAGGAATGCCTTATTTGCCTGAATTCGCATTTTCAAGTTGCAGAGTAACATAAAATTCATTTAATCCAGTAAAATTAAATATAGGCTGATAATCCCATTGACGCAGCTCCATCCTGCCCTATTTGCGGATTCCATGACTTCTATTTGGAAAGGAGATAAACCATGCTTACTACCGTGCGTGATCTTTTAAAAGTAAAGGGGAATGCTGTCTGGTATGTGTCACCTGAAACATCGGTAAATGACGCATTAAAATACATGGCAGATAAACAAATTGGCGCTCTACTTGTTTTAGAAGACGATCATATTGCCGGGATCGTGTCTGAGCGTGACTTTGTCCGCAAGATTGCCGAGCAAAATGCCTGCGAACTTGATCACCCTGTGCGGGAATATATGACGCGGAAAGTATTTACCATCAGTCCTTCGCAAACAATTGAAGATTGCATGAAGATGATGACAGAGAAACACATTCGCCACTTGCCAGTTGTGGAGAATGAAAAATTAGTAGGCTTAATCTCGATTGGGGATGTCGTCAAAGGAATCATCACCAGTCAGGAATTCACCATCGAGCAGTTGAGTAAATATATCGATGGGGGTGGCTACAACCAGTAAGCAACGGCTTGGTGATTGATCGGTGACTAAAGTTAACTAAAAACATACCTTGTGGTGGCTAGTTTATCAGAACCTGGGCAAGCGGATTTGCACCAGTCCTCCTCTAGAGGATGCCCCCTTTTCTGCCCCTAAAGAGGAATTCCACTTTGCTCCAGGACCCCACTGGCTTTCGCGCAGCAGACCCAATCCATAAAAAAACGTAACTGAAGTGTTTTTTCTGTTCGCCCCCTGGTCGGGGGTTACAGTTCGTTTCAGGGCGAGCGGTTTTGGCTGTCCAAAAGCGAAGCTATAGGAAACTGTCGACCTCACGGATTATGAAAATTATCATAAGGTACTGCTGATAAAATTAATCTCTCTGGTTCTTATAATTACCAGGATTTTCAAGCCTTTCCCATATTATGGGACATGAGGACCCAGGGACAACCTACAAGTATTACAGTAAGTTATCTAACGATGATGTTAGGGCGGTTATTTTAGGAAAGAAATAAGCAGAAATATGAAGAAAAAAGACCGTTTACGTAAATTCAATACTTAATGCTATGTCTTTTTCTAGGTTAAAAGCAGACGGATTTATTACGTCTTGATTTCTGTTTGGAAAACACACTAAATATATTGATGTGATCAAAGAATGTCAATTGGTTAATCTTTGATAATTATGGTGTAGTATTTGCAATTATTAGAAGTGTAACACATTCATCAGCGCCAAAAAGCATTAATTTTGCATCATCAAATATTTGCTCTGCATTAGCATTGTCATCGTAATCAGAATTATAAATTTCCAAATAATTATTTTTTATCCAATTACCCATTTCTTCAGATTCATCGCTAAAACTGACTAAAGTAAGAAAGTTCTCTAATATATATTCTTGTTTGAAGTCATCGGAATAGACCGCATATGTACTACCAACTGAAAAAACAGTATCTTCTGAATACCCACTTATTTTTGCTTGATATATCGCGCCAGATAAATTCCAATTACAATTTGATTCATAAGAACCATCGTCAAAAAACTCTCGATTTGAGCATCTAAAGTAAGAATCAGAAATTGCATCATAAACTTCAAGATACGTTAAATTTTTAATATAAGGAACATCAGGGATATCAGGAGTCAATGTTGCAGTTGGTACTTGGATTTGAGTCTGTAAACTATCGTTTGTAGCCTGCATTTGGACTATTTGAGTTTGTTGAATAGCAATCTGAATTTTCTCATCACTGGATCCACATCCTACAAGAAACAGCATGAAAATTATTAGAATAAGCAGCCTTTTCATCATTTCCTCCTAACATTGCTTATCACTTTAACACTTATATTATACTGGAAATGTTAATTATTTCGACTTCGATAAAATGATAATAGTGTAATAAAGAATTGTTTCCAACTAAAATCTCTGTATTTATAACACCTAACATTTAAAATAAAAAAGACCAATTATGATGATTAATTCTAACATATTGAGTCTTTTTTTGGGTCAAAATTGTCGGGGCGGACGGATTTGAACCGTCGACCTCACGGACCCGAACCGTGCGCTCTATCCGGGCTGAGCTACGCCCCGCAGGACACCATTACACCATCCCCGATTATTTTTACAAAACGAGTTTCCCCCGCCCGCGAACTTATTGAGGCTTGAAATGACCGTCTCAATCTGCTTCCTTCTCCCCCAGGCAGGGAAAGATCATGGGAATGGGCCTACAGACGGGTGTTACAGTACCAATGACGGGCGGTTTCTCGGACTTCGGGGACGTGTGAGGTTGGATATGATCATATGTGGCTGTTTTCTTGCTGAGGGAAAATCATTCGTGGCCTTTGATGAAATGATTGATCGTTATCAAGGCTATTCGTCAACCAACGGCATGATGCCGATGATGAACCGCGCTTGAGTCCACTTATCGTAATTCGGGTTAGCCATCTCTCCTGTGAGCTGTTGCCCGCAGAAGTAAAATACCAGGCCAGGTGGTGACATTTTATCAAAACCGCTGTCCGGATAGGTCTCAGCGAGGTAGGGCACCAGGTCCATGGTGTGCCGGCTGACTTCATTGACCTCCGAAGGGGGGACGCGGACTGCTGCCACGACGTTGTTGACGGAAATCGTATCATCCTGGTGCATCCGCATTTCAGCGTTGATCACACAATCCTGAAGGTGTTGGCTGACCTCGCTGGGATTCCGAAAGAAACCCCGGGCGTCATGTTCGATATAGGTTTGTAAGGGGTATGCCGCTAGTTCGCCGATGTTATACGCCAATCCTGAATGGACCCACAACCCGTAATACCCCAGGTGTTCCCAGGCAACTGAAAAATCCATGTCATTTAAGAATTCGCCACTCTGCATAACTTCTGGACTGTAGGGGACGATTCGAAAGGGTTCCAAAAAGACTGCGTCCTGCTTACACCGCATTGTGAAAAGGACTTCCACATCTTTATCGCGGAAGTCAATCCCGTCATAAGTCATCCACTGCGGTGTCGGCAAGGGCGTTAAAGCGGCTTGACTGGTCCGGGTTGGGATTGTTGGGGATAGTAGTGTTTTCGTTGAATTCTGACTACCTGTGGTTGTCCTCTGGAAGATTTGAAGCGTTTCATCCGAACCGCTGATGTTGGAATTTTGCGGCTGATTCCAAAAAATCACCAGGAGGATCAACCCAATCCCGATTAATCCGGAAATGAGACGGATCAGCTTTAAGGCTGAGGCATTAAAAAAGTGCTTTTTCATAGTAGTAGGCTATTATACCTGATGAAAAAGCACTTATTAATTGTTTTTCTGAGAGAGCGGATTGCAAAGCTATTTGTGATGGTTGCCGCAGCCACAATAATGTCGGACAGGAAATGTGGCAACTTTACATATTAGGCCACTTATCCGAACCAAGAGGTTTTTGCATCCCGCTCAGTGATACTG